>ERZ795053.207-NODE-207-length-74251-cov-6.883242_pt1 | contig 74251 bp, 63 predicted proteins | sample MGYA00375137_ERZ795053 | MGnify/ENA primary metagenome ERZ795053 (study PRJEB30182, sample SAMN05720284) | activated sludge metagenome | isolation source: Anaerobic digester | place: Hong Kong | collected 2014-12-17 ...
CTGCAACCAATGAACGGTGCCCTGCCCATCGCCATCGAAGCCCGTAAAAAAGGATATAAAGGGTTTATCCTGCCCAAACAAAACGCCCGTGAGGCCGCCATTGTCAACGATCTGGAAGTGTACGGAATGGAAAACATCAAAGAGGTGATCCGTTTTTTTGAGGATCACAGCGCTTTCCAGCCTGAGCAGGTCAACACCCGCGAAGAATTTTTCGCCAACGTGAATGATTATGAATTCGACTTTGCCGATGTAAAAGGTCAGGAAAATATCAAAAGGGCGCTGGAGATCGCAGCCTCAGGGGGGCATAACGCGATATTGATAGGTCCGCCAGGTGCCGGAAAGACCATGCTGGCCAAACGGCTGCCTTCCATATTGCCACCCCTCAACCTGCATGAAGCACTCGAAACCACCAAGATACATTCCGTTGCCGGTAAGCTGAGCAAGGATACCTCGCTGGTGTCGGTGAGGCCGTTTCGCTCGCCGCACCATACCATCAGCGATGCCGGGCTAGTTGGAGGAGGCACCTATCCCAATCCGGGTGAGATTTCATTGGCGCACAACGGGGTTTTATTTCTGGATGAATTGCCCGAATTCAAACGCACAGTGCTGGAGGTGATGCGACAACCCATGGAGGACCGGATCGTGACCATCTCGCGGGCCAAGCTCACCGTGGAATTCCCGGCCAGCTTTATGCTGATCGCTTCGATGAATCCCTGTCCCTGCGGCTATTACAACCACCCCGAAAAAGAGTGCAGTTGTGCGCCGGGCATTGTGCAACGGTATTTAAATAAAATTTCAGGCCCCTTACTCGACCGCATCGACATTCATGTGGAGGTGGTGCCGGTGCCCTTCAGGGAATTGTCGGAAGAAAGGGCAGGGGAGAAGAGCGATTCAGTCAGGGAGCGGGTGATCGCTGCACGGAAAATACAAGAAAAACGTTTCGCCGAATCGAAAGGTGTTTACAGCAATGCCCAGATGAGCAGTAAGCAGTTGAGGCAGATCTGCAAGCTGGATGAAACCGGTGCCACCCTGCTGAAAAATGCCATGGAAAAGCTGAGCCTCTCGGCGCGTGCCTACGACCGCATCCTAAAAGTGGCCCGCACTATTGCCGACCTGGATGCCAGTGAAAACATTAAACCCGAGCATCTGGCGGAGGCGATTCAGTACCGGAGTTTGGATCGGGAGACGTGGGGAGTGTGAAGGAGCGGGGAGCTGATGGCGGAGGGCGAAGAGCAGAGAGCGGAGAGCGGAGGACACAGGGTTGAGAGCGAAGGGCGGAGGGCGAAGGGCTGATAGCGAAGAGCGAAGGGCTAAGAGCAAGGGGTTGAGGAAATTGAGGGGGGAGACTTGGGGGGTGATGGAGCAAATCGGAGATTTGGACGTCTGGCGGCGAAGTCATGCACCTTCACGTTGTTTCGGTGGACAAAGTGAGGCTTTGCTGGGAGAGGGAGTAAATTCAATATGGTAAATCCCAGGCTCCGTAGCAGCCAAATGTTGGTAGAAAAATAGATTACGGAAAATAAAAGCGTGCCGTAGGTACGCAATAATAAAATATCTTAATGATATTTCGCACTTACGGCACAAATCCGTCTGTATTATGCTATTTCTGCCAACATTTGGCCACTACGTGACCCCACATTTTTCAATTTTATTCTTCCCGAGAACTTCCAATATTTTTTAGCAATACTTCGTAAAATGCTGGAAATATTACCTCACTTCTTTCGTCTGTTATACCCCCGTTCATCATAAGGCTGCAACTCCTCCAGGTACAATTCTTCAAGAGCTTTAATGTCTTTGCTATAGTCGGTTTTATCAGGATTGTCTTGTTTGAGCTCGCTCAGTATCTCATATTTGAAGTTCTCTTCCCCGTATTTTTTCCAGTCGTTTTGAAGATCATCAATCATGAAATTGCCAAACCTGAGTTGCGTGCGGATGCGGTTCCAAATGGCGTTCAGGTCGTTGCTGCTGCCAATCAATATTTTATTGTTTACCAGGTTGGTGATTTGAAAAACTCCCATCGGGAACTTCATTTGTTTGTAGTCGTTTTTGAGATCTTTCTTTGATTTCATAACACAAATTTAAATCAAAATCCAGTGATGGAAGTTTTTACTTTAATAACATCAAGAAGCGGCGATATATTTGTTTTAAAATTCACCGGCCTGTTATTAACCTCAATACCTGAAATGGAAAATCCAAACAACCTTCATATAATAACCGAGGGTAACCGGATTTATGTGAATGGATTGCAGGCAAGTGTATTGTATATATCTATTACCTTTCTGGAAGATCATTTGGGCAATGGCAACACACTCCGGAGGATCAATCATTCAATGTGAATGTTGAGCCCGGAGTATACCTGATTAACATTGAAGGGGTAAGCCTGACCTATTCCGAAAAATCTATATCAAATAGCTGACATACTTCTGATTAGTAACGGTCTCCTTTTACACCTTCTTTGATCATTGAATCAAGTTGGTTCAGATGTGCTTCAGATAAGGTGATATCCTGCGAAGCCCAGTTTTGTTCCAACCTTTCAATCTTTCGGGTACCCGGAATTGTGGCAAGGTTAACATCCCTCGAAAGCAACCAGGCCAGGGCTATCTGCGCGGGAGTTACATTGATCTCTTGTGCAATTTCAATTACCTGATCGGCCAGTTGGCTGTTATGTTTTATTGCTTCCTCGCTAAAACGGGGGTTATTCAGGCGGAAATCTCCGGGTTCCAGGTCGGCACGTGAACGGATCTTACCTGACAGGAATCCTCTTCCCAACGGACTATAAGCTACAAATCCAATGTTCAGTTTCCTCACAGTTGGCAATATACTGTCTTCCACTTCCCTCGTCCACAGGGAATATTCCGTTTGTAGTGCACTTATCGGATGGATTTTATGAGCCCGTTCAATGATATCCGGATCGGCTTCTGAAAGGCCGATATAACGAACTTTTCCGGCTTTAACAAGCTCCGCCATGGCACCTACGGTTTCTTCTATCGGCGTGTTTGGATCAACCCGGTGTTGGTAATAGAGGTCGATGTAATCGGTGCCAAGCCGCTTCAGTGAAGCATCACAGCTTGATTTTACATAAGCAGCGTTTCCTTTAATTCCGAGCCAGCTGCCATCTTCGCCACGCGAAACTCCAAACTTTGTTGCCAGGGTGATTTTATCGCGTCGCCCTGCCAATGCCTTCGACAATAAGATTTCATTTGTAAAAGGGCCATACATATCAGCCGTGTCCCAAAAATTACAACCAATTTCAAGCGCCCGGTCAAGTACTTTGAGGTTTTCTGATTCAGATGATGAACCATAAAAATCAGACATACCCATGCAGCCTAAGCCTACTGCCGGCACATGTAATCCTTGTGATCCAAGTTTTACTAATTTCATATTTGATTTTTTAATTATAATGCTTTTAAATGATAATAAGACTAACAAATTATCATTGCAGGTGGTTTTGATAAAAACAGAAAAGTTATTAAGTTTTGAATCCCCGGGTTAAAACCAGCTTGGAATTTTGAAAATCAAAGCGAAACAGGTTTTATTTTTTTACCACAATTTTGTCCTTAAACTGTTCGCCATTTATAGTTAACTCAATAATATACAATCCAGTGGAAAGAAATCCGGCGTTCCAGGTAGTATTGGGTGATTCAATTTCAAGTACTTTTTGACCCGAAAGATTGAACAGCCGGACTTTCTCTAATTCATCATCTTCGTTTACTATTACATTAAACCAGGAATCAGCGGGATTTGGATAAATCAAATAATTTCCGTGAAAGGAGGGAGGATCAGGGTAAAGCCCCTCACAGGATTCCTGTATTTCTTTGTAGGTATTACAACCTTTTTTATTGGCTGCAATAATAAATGTGCCAAAAGGTTCGGCAAAATAGTCGCAAATACTTTCAATCTCGCAATAGGAGAGGGAGTCGTTTTCCGAAATGTTTAAATAGTGAATTTGTTTCGGCTCAATATTATCCAGCCCCGAAAGGCTGCTTAAGATTGCATTTCGGTAAATTTTAATAAATCCCCCAGTGGAAGTTAAATTGGTTAGCCCACTAATGTTCCGCAACGACTTATTGTCCCATATATTTAAATGACCTTGCATACTCTGCAAGTTGTTTAATCCTTCAAAGTTCCTCAATCCGGGATTGGTCCATACGGATAGATTTCCACCAATAAATTTCAGTCCATTCAACCCCTGAAGGTTGACAATAAATGGCTGTCCGGTAATTCTCAGCGAACCATTTATGGTTTTTATACTATTGAGACCTTCCAGAGATTGTAACGCTGTGTTGTTATAAATATAAATTTCTTCACCAATTGAGCCTAAAGCACTCAATGCCTCAATATCGGTTAATGACTCGTTAAAACCTAAACTCAAATCAATTCCAATTAAAGTGAGCTGATTTAGCCCGTTCAGGTTTTGCAATGCAGGATTCTGCTGGATATCTATTGATCCGTTTATTTCAGTTAAAGAATTAAACCCTGAAAGACTATTTAGTGCTGCATTATTATAAATTTCAAGATTGCCTCCAATGACGACAACAGCGTTTAAGCCCTCCAGGTTGGGAAGCAACTGATGCTGACCGATCATACAATCGCCACCAATACTTGTAAGTAAATTTAATCCCTTTAAACTGATCAGGTTGGCATTATAATCAATCCAAAGATCACCACCAACTGTCGTTAATGCATTTAATCCGTTGAGATTGGCAACTGCATTTTCATATATTTCCAGGTTGCCTTCAATCATTGTTATTGAAGTAAGGCCATTTAAAGCCTGCAGGGAGGAGCAAAAATAGATCATGAGGTCACCGGCAACTGAAACCACATTGTCAAGCCCGGAAAGCGATGTTAAACTGCTTGTGTTGATCCAGAGATTTCCGTTGATCTGGGTCAGACTATTTAGACCATCCAGATTTGAAAGTGCATAATTTTTGAAAATATTCAGGTCATTTCCAATAAAATTGAGATTGCTTAAACCGGTTATATCCGTAAGCAAAAGGTTGGCATGTAGGTCCTCTTTTCCACCGATCCATAAATCGCCGGATATGGACGTGATGGTATTTAACCCATCTAAGTTATTAATACTGCTCAATCCATAAATAAATAGATCACCATCAATATTAGTAACACCCGGATAATTTTCTGCAAAATGGTCAACCTGATCCTGAGTGCTAAAAATAATGCTTGATTTTAGCGTCGTTTGCGAAAAAAGAATGGCATATGATGCAATAAAAAGTACAAAAACAAATAACAGCTTCCAGGCAGATTTTTTCATCATTTAGTATTATTGAAATTAGTGATGTTTCAAGTGATAATGATTGCCGGTTTTATGTTATTGAAAACCCTGAGTAAATATAGAAAAAAAGTCAATTTCATAGTCACTTTCCAGGGTTAATATTTCCAGTTACATAAAACATAATGACCAAGAAACAAAAGACTTGTGTTATAATTGTGAGGATTGCTCGCACGTAATACAATTTTGATCATAAAAATTAAGACAATTTGTTGGTTGACTCAAGGTAAAATTGTAGTTCTGTATGCAAATAAATATGCCAATAATATTTAGGGGCATAAAAAAGGACACTAAATTTTAGTGCCCTTAAGTTTGTGTTTAACATGAACAATTAATTATTTCCGCGCTGAGTCTGTTTTTGTATTTCCCGCTTTTTTTACCGGCTTGCTTTGTTTTTGCGGGCTTGCTTTATCACTTTTTGCAGATGAACTATTTGTTTGTTTTGTCTTGCTGCTTGCACGGGCTGCCGAACCGTTCGATGCTTGTTTTGTGCTTTTTGGCTGAGAACTGTTTTTAGCCTTTTGCTCGCTGCTTTTATTGTTTGTTCTTGTCGCCTGCTCCCTCTGTTTCGGTGTTGATTTACTTTTTACATCTCGTTTTACAACGTTACTTTTTTGCTCTCGTTGATCAGATTTGTAAGTTGTTGCAGCACGAGTCTGTTTTGCCGGCGTCGGTCTGGTTGTTCCGGTATTTTGTTTTGTACTGGCCTTATCTTTGCGATCATAATCCACTTTTTTTACTTCACCACTTTTGAAATCATTTCTTTTGTCAGAACGGGCCGGACGAGGATTATTACTATTATTCGTGGCGGCTGAACTTCTGTGTTGGTTAAGCCCACTCCTGTTAGTAATACCCTGGTTTCTTTTTGTAAATGAATTTTCAGGATGCCTGCTTCCATAGTCATTTCTGGCTACTTGATGGTGCATGTTAACTGCGGTTCCGCATCTTCTTACATTGGTATAGTGGTAAGCGTTGTGAACATTAATATGTACATGCACATTGGTTCTGTAGTAATGAGGATGATAAGGATGCCATGACCTGTAATAGTATGGATAATATCCCCAATAGTAAGGTGAATACCAGGGCCTGTAATAAGGACCCCAGAACCAAACCACGATCAATGGACGATAAACATAAACCGGTTCAATGATATAGTCAGGTCCGTAAATATATGAATCACCAACTACCTGAATGGTGGTTACTCCATGAACATCACGCTCAACTTCGATAGTGGCAACATCCTGGTAAAGGTCATTTCCAATTACTGCCTGAATTGCGATCAGGTGCGTATAGTTTTCTGATAGTTCCACTACTCTCAGGTAATCCACATATCCGTCCCGGTTCAGGTCGAGGTTGGATATTTGCATATTTGGGTCGTTCAATCGATTTTCAAAATCTTCCAGATCTTCGGAATCGCCAAAGATGGAGGCTACTGCTTCTAAATCGAGGTTGTCACTAATTTCAAGGTTGTTTGCGGTTACTGTTATTGTTTCCTGGGCTGCTGCATATCCAAACGCTGCGAAGAGTAGGACATACAAACTGATTATCTTGCGTTTCATGATATGTTCTTTTAAAGTTAATACCTAAGATCAATTTTGCCCGTATTTACCGCTTGCAATTTTCAATACAGGGTTGACCAATTTATTTTGTCTCGAGATACTGGTTTTAATACAATTGTTTTGCCAAAATGAACTTTTGGGTTTAAGTCATTGAAAAATAAGTAGTTTAATTTTTTGGTTAAATCGATGATGAAGGTGGGTTAAAAAGTTTGTGATTGGAGAATAGATGGTTGGGATTGGAAAAAAATTGTACTTTTGTGCTTACTACACCCTCTCCTGAATTAGGTAAAAAGAGATTTGCATCATGAAAAAACTTATTCTCATTTTTTCGCTGTTGGCTTTTATTGGTGTTTCCTGCAGGTCGGGCAAGGACAACAATATTTATGTGGATCACGCCAAAGAAAAGGATCACTTCAGGGTAAATAAACAATACAAAAAATCTGACAGGAAATGTAAAACCTGGAGATAATAAATCTGTTTGCCAGTCTGGTTATAAACAGCTTCTTTCATTAATTTTCGTTAATCCTTTCCCTGGTTAGTTCATGCCCAAAATGTAATACAACTAAATTCGTTGAAGTGGCTTGTTTATTAGGCTTGCGGATCTTGAACACAAATTAACTAATGTTCCTAAAAAAGGCATGGATCGCAGAAGATGCGCAAAGCAAATTCAATTGACCCATGCCCCGGGATAATGAATCAAACCCAAAATCATTTTTTGATAAAACTCAGTTGATCTATGCCGCCATTGCCACCGCTAACATCCTGCAAACGGATAATGCCTGAATTTTTTTCAAGTATCGTCCAGTCTTCCGAAAGATCGTCATGAGGTTGTGATGTGCTAAACGAAATAATCAGTTTGGTTTGACTGTCATCTGAACCCATCGACCAGGTGCCTGTAGCTGTGTTGCTGCCATTTGTTGAGGTAAGGGTGCCGTCATTCTCAAATACAAAAGTATACCCATTAAATTTGTGCGTTTCATCCTTTCCTGAATCAATGTATTGGCTTACCTTCCAGGAGCCTTCGGGTATATTGGTATTCCCATTCGCCGGATTAATGTCATCATCTTTCGAATTTGAACAAGATACGATCAGCACTGCTATAGAAATAAAAATTACTGCTTTTAATAAATTATGCTTTTTCATAGTTGTAAGTATTTAATTAGTACATAATAGATTATATGATAATAGAACCAGTTTGTTTTTGTCTGGTTATCACAAATGTCAGTGAATTATCTTCGTAATGGAAATTAAAAAGTTCAAATGGGGATTAGCGATTAGCGAACGGGAATAATTGCATTTTGAAGGGAAGAAATAAACTGTATCTTCTTTTAAATATTTGGATTAGGAGGCTTAAATTTAGAAGATTTTGTTCAGCGATTTTACAATTTTATCCCACTCCTGATCTGTAGTAATTTCTACGAGTTGCAGGTGATTGGTCTTATAATTCTCAAACAACTGCCATTGCAGGTCATATATTTGTTTGATCATCTCCGCAATCTCGGATTCAGTTGCATTCAAATTCCCCATTGCGGTTTTATTGTTAATATTTACATCATCAATTGCCTTTTCAATCCTAACGACTTCATCCTTGAATTGACGCACGATGGCTAATGCTTTTTGCTGGCGGTGAGGATCGGTGATTGTTTTCTCAATTTTTAACTCTGTCTTTAAAAAGGACTTCTTAAGTTTAGAAATTTGCTTAGCGCGCTTTTTTTCGTTTTTGTTCCAGTAAGCTTTTGAAGCTGTTACAATTTGGTCCCATTCCGACGGTTCTATCAATTGCTGAACCTTCATCCGGGTTTCCAATTTAATATCATTCATCTTTGTCCGGTCGATCATTACCTGATTAAAGAATTCCTGGAATTGTTCGGTGGTTGTAGTTCTGCTAGTATTTAATTCTGCTAGTTGTGTCATGCTCTTTTTTTCCTTTTTCCTAAGTGCTTTTGATTCCTTTTCAAAAAACTTTACCAGTATTAAAATCTGATCTTTACGTTCCTTTTCAACAACGTATTTTTTTACATGCTTTTTAAATTTTGCATTGATCATTCCACTTTCAGGACCGGAGAATATCAAGGTAAAAAGTAGCGCCCAGAGCATATGACTTGAATTAAATGTCTTTTAAAAAACCTTTTTGTATTTTAATAACCGTAATTATCAATCAAATAAATAAGTGCAGCCATACAGCCTGAACCCAGCTGAAGCTCCCGAATATTAATTTTATCCATCGTATCCGAGGCCGAGTGATGTATGTCCATATAACGTTGCGAATCGGTACGGTAGCCGATCAGTGGAACACCCTGTTTCTTCAGGGGATCAATGTCAACGCCACTGCCCCCTTTTTGGATGTAGTAAATTCCGTAGGGCTCAAGCAATTCCTGGTAGGCTGCAAAATTTTCAACAATTGGGTCATCGGCATCCACCATAAAACCGACGGGTGTAAAACCGCCTGCATCGGTTTCCATAGCGAGAAAATTGCTTATGTTATTGTCTGCACAATATTGCGCAAATGCCCGGCTCCCCGATTGAAACAACTCTTCATCCATGAAAAGCACTACCCTTATTGTTCTCTTATTACTGATTGCAAGTTCCTTAAAAATCCGCATCACATCTGCTGATTGTGCACATCCTGCACCGTCATCATGTGCTCCGGGTGTATTGTACCAGGCATCAATATGGCCACCAACTACTATGTATTCATCAGGATAAACATTACCCCGTAAGTCGGCGATGAGGTTGCAGGAGGTAATTTCTTCAAGATCTTCGGCCTGAATATTCATGCGCACTTTCAGATTTTTATCCAGACTCAATTTTTGAGTAAGCAGATCGGCATCCACAAAACTAATGGCTGCACAAGGAACGCGCAAACTATCGAATCGGGTTGAGCCGGAATGAGGCACGGTGTCAAATTTTGTTGTTACTGACCGCACCAAAACACCCGCCGCTCCCAGGCTGGCGGCAAGGGCTGGTCCACGTGCCCGTTGACCAACGGCTCCTCCATAGGCCCGGAAGGTATTTATATTTGTTAGATCCACCGGTCGATTGAAAAACACAATTTTACCTTTTACTAATTCAGGGTCAATTGCTTTCAGTTGATCCAAACCCATTACCTCCAATATTTCTGCCGCTATACCAAACTCAGGAGTTGAAGGTGAAGGGCCCAATGCCACTGCCCTCAATGGAATTTCTTTTTCCCCATCAACGATAGAAACCGTGGTGGAAATATGTTTCCAGGCTTTGGTTTTAAATTCCTGCCTGAATACGGTATCTGCACCAAGCTTGTGAAAGTAATCTTCGAAATATTGTATGGCTTGCATTGAGGCCTCGGTCCCCAGCAATCTTCCGGGTGTTTCCTTGCAGAGGTAGGTAAGATTATTATATGCATCCTGGTTCAGAAGTGCATTATCAAAGATTTGGCGGACAACCGTTTCATCCGGGTTTTGTGAGATTGATGTTAGATTGAAAAATGCCAGTAATACAAGCAAAAGGGAGGTACGCATTTTTTTAGCGTAAAAATATTAAATATGAGAATAACTCAGTTGGATTTTGAATTAATTCATGAAAAAACGAAAGAAATATTTGCTGACCCAATTAATTAAACTTAAATTTTTAATTTTAGCCCAGCCAATCCACAGCATAATTACCAATGGCAGTTAGTAAAGGCATATGTGAATCGCTGACCGATAAAGAGATCATTTCAAAGTCGCTTGAACAGGTCGAATACTTCGCATGTCTTTATGATAGATATGAGCCGCGTTTTCAGCGTTATATTCAAAAGATTTCGGTTTGCAGCAGGGAAGAAGCAAATGATATTTTGCAGGATGCATTTATTAAAATCTGGAAAAATCTGAATAATTATGATGATGGATTAAAACTGAGCAGCTGGCTGTACCGGATTGTACATAATGAAACCATTTCTTTTTGCAGGAAAAAAAGATCCTACGGAAAATCTAATGTGGTGGAGATTGACAATTCAAATCTTATCAATTTGGCTGAGGAGCAACCCGACGAAATTGATCCGGAAGAAAAATACTTTCTCACGCACCAGGTACTTGATCAGTTAGAACTGAAATACCGGGAGGTTTTAATATTAAAGTTTCTGGAAAAAATGAGCTACGATGAAATTTCAGATGTACTCAAAATTCCCGAAGGAACTGTGGCAATCCGCATCAACCGGGCAAAAAAAGTTTTTATAAAACTGGCAGACAAACAAAATATATCATTCATCGGCTAAATTTAATATCATGAAAAACGCAGAAAAATTACTCAATACGATGAAAGAGCAAAACATAAAACCGATTCCCAAATGGCGTTTCACACTTAATAGGTTTCTTATCGGTTTAGCCATCATAATTTCCATTGGTATTGGCGGACTGGCTTTCTCCATTATCTTGTTCTCCATTCAACAATTGGGTTTCGACCTGATCACGCACATGACACACTCCACCGTTGAATTCCTGTTGGGATTGCTTCCGTTTATTTGGATCATACTCCTTATTATTTTTCTCGTTCTTGGCATGGTGAGTATTAAAAACTCAAGGAAAGGTTATAAATTATCACCTGCCAGGTTGCTTGCATATAATACTTCATTTAGCATTTTGTTTGGGGTATTGTTTTTTATTTCCGGTGGTGCTCAATGGTTTGAGCATGTATTTGATGTAAATGTTTCATCCTACGAAAGTGTTCGGGAGAAAAAAGTGAATATGTGGTCGATGCCCGAAAAGGGCTATTTATCCGGAACCATTGAAAGTATTACTGATAATAGTTTAATTCTTCGCGACTTTTCAAACAAACGATGGGTAATTGATTTTAAGGATGCAAAAATACCTGCAGTGCTTGACATGGAAGAGGGTAGTGAGATTAAATTGTTTGGGCAGATGATATCTAAAACAGAGTTTAAGGCCAGTGAATTAAAACCCTGGGGCGGTAACCAACGCTTTTATAACGGCAGGAACGGAAACAAAAAAAATAAAGATTAGGATATTAGTCTACTAATATCATTTCTACTTCCCTCTTTAGTATTCTTTTATCGTGTTTTTTATCAGCGACTTATAGGATGTTTTTAACTTGTTTTGCTTATTTCTGAAAAAAAAATCATTGAAAGTGAAAGAAAGCAGAACCGTCCGCGTAACAGTTTTTGAATGCAGAAAACATTCAGATAATTAACATAAATTCTCATATTAAAAATCTCAGAAAATGAAAAGAGTTAAAAAAGTTTTATTGGCGTTTGCACTTGTGATGATCGGCACTTCTTTACTTTTCAGCAGTTGCTCCAAAAGTACTACCGACGACCAAACTTCCTATCTTAAATCAAGCCAGGTAGCTATTGAAGATGAATCTTTTTTACAGGATTGCATTTGTAACCCTGCAGATACAATTTATCCCTTTGAAATAGAAATGCTCCAATTCATGCGTGAAGAGGAGAAACTTGCACATGATGTATATGTAACATTATATGGCCAGTTCAATGTACCGGTTTTCAATAATATCAGCAAAAGTGAGCAAATTCATATGGACCGAGTATTGTATTTGCTGAATTATTATAATATTCCGGATCCTGCATTACCAGGTATTGGTGAGTTCTCAAATCCTGATCTGGAAGCGCTCTATAACGCGCTTGTTGAACAGGGCAGCGCTTCACTGGTTGATGCCCTCACGGTAGGTGCTACCATTGAGGACCTCGATATTTCAGACCTTAATCAACACATCGGGGAAACAGAAAATGAAGCAATTCAATTGATCTTCGGGCATCTTCGTTGTGGGTCAACCAATCACCTGAAAGCCTTTACCAATCATTTGAATTTTCACAATGCTCAATATACTCCACAATACATTTCGCAGGAAGAATTTGATGAAATTCTAAACGGAACGTTTTCAGAATGCATGACCGCCGTTGGTTTCCCAACAAGTTATGCTGAATAATCGGGACCAAAAAGAGGTTATTAGAACTATTATAAATTTAGGTTGTTTCGATGGCCGGTAAATGTAAAATATTTACCGGCTTTTTAATTTTATCATTGCAAATTGCTTTGAATTGTAATCATTACTTTTGCCTTCAAATAATTCAAAACGATTGAAAAGTCTTTTTAATTTAAGGGATCGTTCGGCTTTTACAAAAAACCTGGTGACACTGATTTCGGGAACAACACTTGCTCAGGCATTGCCAGTGGTGGTTTCACCAATTTTAACACGTATTTATTCCCCTGAGGATTTTGGTATTCTTTCCATTTTTATGTCGATGGCAGTAATTTTAGGAATTGTTGCAAACCTGAAATATGAACTGGCTGTGTTATTACCTGAAAAAGAAATGGATGCGGAAATCATAGTTTTGTTGGGAATATTAATATCCCTTGCTTTTAGCTTGTTTTTATTGATTATTATTTTCTTTTTTCAAGATACGATTTTACTCATTTTGGGAGATCAGCGGCTTTCAGGTTGGTTATATCTGGTTCCACCGGTTGTATTTCTGGTAGGGTTATATGGAATGCTCAATTACTACAACACCCGGCTAAAAAAGTATAAGGATATTGCTTATTCAAAAGTGGCCAAATCCATTGCTATGGTGCTGGTTCAGTTAGTAGCCGGCTGGGGGAAAATGGCTTACGGAGGATTGATTCTTGGATATTCTGTCGCAAACGTTTTTGGCAATATTCGGCTGCTCAAAAATTTCATTCGAAAACGAAATATGAACGTCACATTTCGTAAATCCGAATTGAAGCGGGTGGCACAGCGATATAAAAGATTCCCGATATATACTTTCCCGGCCACCTTAGCAAATAAAATGGCCACTGACCTTGTGAATATATTGATATCACTGGTATTTAATGTTACTACCCTGGGCTTTTATTCCCTTGGAATGCGGATGCTCGGTTTTCCGAGTTCGTTTATTGGTACCAGTGTGGGCCAATTATATATGCAGGAAGCGGCCAATGAAAAGGAGCGCTCAGGCAAGGCTGTCATAGTTTTTCGTTCTGTTTTGAAAAAGCTTATTTTAATTGGGCTCCCTGTTTTTTCACTAATTTTTATATTTGCTGAACCTGTTTTTGCATTTGTCTTCGGTCCCGAATGGCGCGTTGCCGGCACCTATTCGCGATACCTGATCCCACTGCTTTTTATCCGGTTTGTGGTGAGCCCGGTATCAGTAAGTCTCAGTATTTTTGAAAAACAACATTTATCTCTCTTTTTGCAGGTTGGGATGTTAATAGTTACATTGCTTGTGTTTTTATTTGCCTGGAAATTTACGTTGCTATTTGAGACTTTTTTGCTTGTTTATGTGGTAGTACTATCGGTTTATTATTTGTTTTTTCTATTAATTTTGTTCAAAACAGTTAAAGGAAAGTCATCATGAGTATTAATAAAGCAGTTCAGTACGGAAGATATTTTGAAGAATTTACATTAGGGGATGTTTATGCGCATGACCTGCGTAAAACCATTACCGAATCCGACAATAATTTGTTTTCACTACTTACCATGAATCACCACCCTGTGCATCTTGATCAGGAATATGTAAAAGAACATCAGCACGGGAAAGTACTGGTGGTAGGCACCCTGGTTTTTTCGTTGGTGGTGGGGATAACGGTAGCCGATGTAAGCGGAAAAGCGATTGCGAATCTGGGCTATCGCGAAATAGTCCATTGCGGTCCGGTTTTTATCGGAGACACCCTGCATGCAAAAACGGAAGTATTGGATATTCGCCGGTCCTTATCAAAACCTGACAGGGGAATAGTATCGGTAAAAACGATTGCCTATAATCAAAATGATGAGGAAGTACTTTCATTTTCGAGGGATGTACTGGTTCCGGTTTTAAATGTTTAAACTGATTTCAAATGAAGAAAAAATATGACGGTAAACTAATTCACCGAAGCCTGTTATTTACTGCCGGTCATAACAGGAAATATCTTGATAAATCATTCCAAACGGCTGCTGATGCAATAGTTTACGACCTGGAAGATGCGGTACCTGAAAAATGGAAGAAAGATGCACGTGAAATTTTAAGGGAGTATTTGAGCAATCCGCTACCCGACAACCGTCCGGTTTATGTTAGGATTAATCCTCTTGAAACAGGTTTGACCATGATGGATATAGATGCTACTGCCTGCCCAAATCTGAATGGATTTGTTTACCCCATGACCAATACCCGTGAGGACCTGATCGCATTTGATGCACAATTATCTCTAAAAGAAAAACAACTTGGCCTGCCGGCATATTATTTTGATGTAATTGCTTTGATTGAAACACCCCGGGGAATTCTTAATCTTCGGGAGATAGCAACGGCTTCAAGGCGTTTGGTAGGTTTGCTTTTTGGTAGCGAAGATTTCCTGGCTGAGCAGGAGGGCCGGCATGGCAAAGAGGCACGTGGAATGGAAACACCGAGACATATGGTGGCAATAGCCGCTAAAGCCAATAATATCATGGCAATCGACTCTCCTTATGTTCAGGTTGGGGATTTTGAAGGATTAAAATCACACATCGAACAGGCACGGGATATGGGATATGAAGGTATGTTGGTGATGTCGCCACGCGAACTTGAAATTATCCATAGCCGTTACACACCCGATGAAGCCGAGGTAACAAAAGCAGCAGAAATAATCCGGCTTGCCGATGAGGCTGCGAAAAACGATCGTGGAATTATTATTCATGATGGAATATTTGTTTCACCACCCACACTCAAGGCCGCCCGAAAGCTATTTGAGCGAAGCAATAATATAAATACCTATCTCGATTTTGTAAAAAGCAAATGAGTGTTGCCGAAATAAATAAAGATTCCCTGGTTAAAGACTTGAAAGCCATTGGTGTTAAAAAAGGAGATCTGTTGCACCTCAAAATATCCATGCGTTCGGTGGGAAAGCTGAATGGTGGTGCCAATGAATTGCTGGATGCCATTCTTGAATCGGTGGGTGATGATGGAACCATCGTTTCGGATGCCTTTGTAAACGTATATCCTTTGCCGCTTTCTGACGAAAAGAAAAAGATCATTGCCGATGATCATACCCGATCATATGCAGGTGCTTTCGCAAATGCAATGATCAATCATCCCCGTATGGAGCGCAGTAAACACCCGATTCAAAAATTTGCGGCCATTGGCAGGCTGGCAAAGGAACTCTGCGAAAGGCATGTTCCGGGCTCGGGAGGATATGATCTGCTTGATGAAATGGCCATGATGGATGCAAAAAATCTAACCATTGGTCCTGATGTGGTAGGTGTGGGAACCACCCATGTAGCCATCGATCAACTTGGGTTTAAAAGAAAAGAAATGAACACCGGGGCATTATACCGAAATATGGATGGGGAGGTAAAACTGGCGAAAATGAATTGGAATGGCGGATGTGGCCGTGGTTTTCCTAAATTTTATCCGCTGTATCGCGAAAAGGGTGGAATGCTGGCTGAAGGAAAAATAGGAGATGCCGAATCGGTATTAACTTCAATGAAAAGGACACTAGCTATTGAAAAAGAAAAACTGAAAGAGGATCCACGATTTTTCTTTTGCGACGATCCTGCTTGCTATTCATGCCGGATCAGCTGGGACCATTCATCAAAAAACTACCTTGCATTTGGTTGGGCCTGGCTGCGGAAAAATGCTGGCAGCCTCTCCTTCAGTCGATTTAAAAACCTGTACCTGGTATTGATGAAACGCGCATGATCATTGAAATCCAAAATAATTTTTTACCTGAAAAGAAATATATTCTTGGGGTGCTTTTTAACCATTATCTTGGATTGGAATTCCAAATTCGGCTTTCAGAATCAGCGAATTTTTCAATCATTTTGGACAATGGCCGAAAATTGGTTTTCCCTGATCTTTTTTTTACATTTTCAAAAGATGTTGATTCACTGTATCAGTTGAAAAACCTGCCTGAGGAGGTTCACTTAATTAAAAATGAATTTGCTCCTGAGTCCGATCTGGTTGCGCTTTATGGCTCGGATGAATTTAATAAAGACAAAAATATAACCTGTGGTTTTGATCTGGTTTCATCTGCTTTTTTTATGCTAACCCGATGGGAGGAAATGATTTCGGTGAAAAAGGATAAGCATGATCGTTTTCCTGATGAGGAAGCGCTCGCTGTTAAATTTGGGTTTTATCATCGTCCCATTGTTAATGAATATGTTGAATTCATTTGGAATGCGCTGTGCTATCTGGGTTTTGAGGGGAATCGTAAGCCTCATGTATTTGAACCCATTATTACCCATGATATTGATGAAATGTGGCGTTATGCAACAATCAGCCGGTTTTTAAGGGCGATGGCAGGTGATTTAATTCAGCGGAAAAGTTTAACGTCACTTTTTGCAACAATCAAAGATTTCATGCAAATCCACTTTCAGAAAAAGCCTGATAATTACGATACATTTCAATTACTTATGCAACTTTCTGAAGAGCATCATCTGAAATCCCGGTTCTATTTTATTCCCGGTGAGATTGGCGAAACAGATGTTCGTTATAATATCCACCATTCGAGGGTAAATGATGTAATCCATGAAATCGTCAAGCGGGGCCATGAAGTGGGAATTCATACCTCCTATGATTCGTATGATGATTTTAAAAAGTTTTCGCAGGAGGTTGATAGGATAAAACAAATTTGCAGTGAGATAAAAGGAGGGCGCCAGCATTATTTGCGATTGAAAATCCCTGACACATTCAGATACTGGGAAAAAGAAGGATTGAAGTACGACAGTACCCTGGGGTTTGCATTTGACGCTGGTTTCAGGGCTGGGACCTGTTTTTCATTCCCCATTTTTGACCTGGTAAAACGAAAACAACTGCAGCTATTGGAAAAACCGGTAACTGTGATGGAAGTTGCATTGCGAAAAAAGTATAATCATCCGGGTGATTTCCTTGAAAATATGAACCATTTCATTGATGTGGTTAAAAAGTACCGCGGAGAATTTGTGCTTATTTGGCACAACAGCAGTTTCAATACCTGGGAGTGGAACGATAACTGGTTGAGTATTTATAAGCAGACCGTTCAAAAATTATCAGAACGCTAAGTCCGGTAGAATTTTTCTTTGTTTATTTCTAATGAACTCCAGCCAATGAGGCTCAGCAACAAATGATTATGTGTTGCGTATAATTGCCTTTAAAATTCAAACCTCACATCGATTATGAAAACAGAAACCCTTTCCCCAAAAAAGGATGCCTCCGTTGAGACACTTCGTGGTTTTGCCATTATTTTAGTTGTACTGGGCCATGTTATAGGCAGCGACTCAGGTGGTGGAATGCGCGTAAGCGACGATTCCTTTCTCCGATATATTTATTACACATTTGAATATTTAAGAATGCCTTTATTTACTGTGATTTCAGGTTGGGTTTATGCATTGCGTCCTGCCAGTAAATTAAATTTCAAAAGCTTTACCATGAAGAAAGTGAGAAGGATAATTTATCCAATGATTTTTGTGGGGGCAACTTATTATCTTTTACAATATTTTACCCCCGGAACTAATGCAAAATCACCTTTGCAGGATATATGGCAAATAGTAGTTTTTCCCTACACCTTATATTGGTACCTGCCTTCACTGTTTATTGTGTTTTTACTAATTTCAGGATTGGATGCTTTGAAAGCAATCGAAACTAAAATACAATGGGCATATATTTTACTTGCAGCAGTGATTTTTTTAATCGTGCGCGATCAGTTCATTCCCGAAGCTGTGCCCAATTATTTTAGCTTCAAAGGTGCAGTTTACTTGCTTCCGTTTTTTATAATAGGGGTTGGTTTACAGCGATTCAAAGATATTTTCGCAAACAGGTATCTCAATTTTTCACTCCTTACAATTTTAGCATTTAGCTTATTGATACAACAGCTTTCGTGGTTTGATGTAATCGATTATGAACTCAGCAAACGAAATGGAATCGGGCTATTAATTGGGATTACCGGAACCATCCTTTTCTTTAAAATCAAATGGCGGGTCAATTGGTTGATTTGGTTTGGCAGTTATGCTTACACCATCTACCTTTTTCACTCCTTCGGGACGTCAGGAGGCAGGATATTAATCAAGGCAGCCGGTATCAGCAATACGTTTTCTGTTTTTATCGTATCGTTGCTTTTAGGCTTATTACTTCCGGTTCTTATCGAAAAAATCCTTGATCCAATTCCACTTACCCGCATGTTATTTTTAGGAAGGAGTTATACATTGAAAAACAAGAAACCCTTTTTATCGAAAATTAAGTTTAAGCCGGTTCAGGAATAAGGATTTATTATTTTTTCCAGGAAAGTTTTCGGGCCGCGTCATATTCAATTTTATTATTGTCGAGCAGCCATTGAATAACTTTGATTACCTGATTTTCTGAGGCACCTCTGATCTGTTCTGATATTTCCTTAATGGAAAGCGGTTTGTTTAAAATCAATGGTTTTACCTGGTTTAAAACATTGTTAAATTCAAGCTCACTCATTTCAATTTTATTGCGCTCAACACAAACATCACATTTCCCGCACCGATGCGATTGTATTTCACCAAAGTACTCCAATAATAAGGAACTGCGGCAGCGGGTGGAACTACTCACGTAGTTGAGCACAGCATCCAGTCTTTTCCGGGCATTGGCTTTACGATCTTTATAGTTTTCATTGGAAATGCTTATGTCTTTGCCGTCCAAACGCTCCGTTAAAAAAGTGATTTGCGGATTGCCCGTTTGCTGTTTGTAAATTAAAACTTCAAGCTTCATCAGGTATTTCAGGGTTTTTACCACTTCCTCAACAGGTATTTCCAGCCTTTTTGCAATTTCGTCTTCATTTATTTTAGTGAATTCAGTAAATAGACCACTGTAAGAGCGAAGCAAAGTTTTTACGAATTTGTCATAGCGCGCATTTTGAACCTGGAACTTGTACAGATCCTCTTTGCCTATCCTTACAAAAAGCAAACTATCATTATCTGAAATATCCTGTAATTTAAGGTATCCATCCTTTTCAAGCAACTTAAGTGCTGCAGCAACCACAATGGGCTGGAAATTATAACCGGCAGCAAAATCAGGGAGACTAAACTCAAAATTTACATCCCTGCCGCTTCCAATGGCAAGTTGGTAATAATTGCCCAGAGCATGATAAATCTGCCGGATGTTTTCAATTGGAGGATACTGAATTTCGAGGAACTTTTCGATTTCCGGAATATCACTTTCATGGTACATTAAAACGGCATAGGATTGTCTTCCGTCCCTTCCCCCGCGGCCGGCTTCCTGGAAATAGGCTTCAATACTGTCGGGCAGATCAAGGTGGACAACAAATCGTACGTCAGGTTTGTCGATGCCCATACCAAATGCATTGGTTGAAACCATTACCCGGATTTGGCCTTTTTTCCATGCGTCCTGCCTGGACGATCTCTCTTTCGAACTGAGGCCTGCATGATAAAAGTCGGCGCTAACTTTATTAAACCTCAAAAATTCTGCTATTTCAACAGTTTTACGCCGGTTACGCATATAAACAATCCCGGTTCCCGGGATATTCCTGGTAACCCTGAGCAACCTGTTTAGTTTATCTTCTTCATCTAAAACAACATAGGTGAGGTTTTTCCGCTCAAAACTTTGCTGAAAAACATTTGGTTTTGAAAAGTTAAGTTTGTCCTGTATATCTTCCACCACCTCTGGGGTGGCTGTGGCTGTGAGTGCCATTACCGGAACTTCAGGCAGAAGTGATTTTATCTCAGCAATTTTTAAATATGAAGGCCTGAAATCGTATCCCCATTGCGAGATACAATGTGCCTCATCAACTACCAGAATATTCACCCTCATTTTCTGGAGTGCCATTTGAAACTGATCTGTTTGCAGCCGTTCGGGAGAAACATATAAAAACTTGAGTTTTTTATGTACTGCGTTATTCAGGGCAACTTCTATTTCCGTTTGCATCATTCCCGAATAAATTGCCGATGCAGTGATCCCTCTTGCCTTCAGGTTTTCCACCTGATCTTTCATAAGTGCTATCAATGGTGTTACCACTATTCCAATCCCTTCTGTGGCCATAACCGGAACCTGAAAACAAATGCTTTTACCGCCTCCGGTTGGTAGCAGGGCCAGGGTGTCCTTACCTTCAAGAATAGAGTTAATAATCTCTTCCTGAGCCGGCCGGAATGAATTATAACCCCAGTATTTTAGCAGTATTTCAGCGGATTTGCTCATTCATACAATATTACGACTTTTTCTGTTTTGAACATTATTCATTTTTTAAGCTGAAAAATTGCTAAGGAAAGGTTCATTTTAGCTTAAGATTAGTGAAAGAGAATCAACTTAAATTCGACGCAAATTTTAGATAGTGAATGAAAAAGAACAAGTGGAGCATGCATTGAGGTCAGCGTTTTCGTCAGCTTCACAAATTTATGTTGATACGGTAAATCATGAATGTGAAGTTTACGTTTCTGTAGATGAATTTATTGGAGAGATAAGTCAAACGATTTTATCCGATTCGGTATATTTTAAAATGGTTGATTATTGTGATACGCTGCCTTACAAATATGTTTTCAATTATACTTTTAAAGTAAATAAAACTAACAGATTAAGAAGTTCAGGAAGTTAATTATTAAGCGTGGCTTCATAAACCGAATAGTTATTCTTTGCATCCCAAACTTCGAGTTTAAACTCGTTTTTACCTTTGAGTAAGTGTTCATCAAAATAATAAGTGAGCAAATCATTTTTGACATCATATTCCATTAAAATCCAGGCTCCGTTAAGCGCAGGCTTATAATTACTAATCCCCGATAACTCATCTTCGATTTTCAACTTGATGGATTTTTGGCTTGCAACCGATTTCTGGTTTTTTATATTAAGCGCAGTAATTACCGGAGCAATCGTATCAACTACAATGCAGAATTTGCCAAAATTCCGGATTTTTGTACTAACAAATCCGTTCGTCCATGTACCTCCGGCTGACTCAATTCCATTGTCGGTAACTTCTGCAATGATGGCTTTATCCTGCAAACGTTTGGGGACAGAATCACCCCGGATCATCAGGCTGCACCAGGTATGAAGCGGTGTGTATGGATTTCCAATCTGGTGAATTGCAGAATAGCGGTTAAGTGTTTTTGGTAAAACCCTATAATTGAAATGCAATGTGTCATAAAGAGCGATTCCCGGAATCTCCAGGTTTATCCATTCATTTTTAAAATTGTTATTTCCTTTGTAACTAAATACTTGCTTTTTATTTTCAAACCGGGATTTTTGATTTTCTTTAATTTCGGTTCCTTTGATTGTAAATTCAAGTGTGGAGAAATTTCCAACCGCATCATATACCCGAACTTCAATAAAATAATTGCGGCCTGACATCACTTTTAGAATTCCACTGTTTTCAACACCTTGATAAATGCTGAGCTTGTTATTTGGCTGAACGAGTGTTTTCTGAACCTGTCTGTTTTTGGTTTTGTACTCTTTATAGTCGATTAAACTGTTGATATACCTTGTTTCGTCAAAGGAGAAAGTTTCCAATTTATGTTTGTAAAATGGTTTTGAATCAACTAAAACTTCAATTTCATAAACACCGTTTCTGTTCATTCCTCCATTGAATAAATCCACGGTGTTTATTCCAAAATAAACCTGTCCGGCTGCCTCAACGGTTTTATCATTTTTAAAAACATATTTACCATTTGAAAGAGATGGGTAAAAATCAACAGCCTCATCATTGCCATTAACTTCCGAATAAATCCCAAATGGATAAATTTTGAACAGATTAATTGTTGGGGCAGTTTTATCATAAACCGGATAGCCAAAGAGTAATGGATTCACCGGCTTTTGGTCAGCTGCGCTGCGAAGTTCAAAGTGGAGGTGAGGCCCCCCTGACCGGCCAGAATTACCGGAGTAAGCAACAATATCTCCCTGCTTCACGGCGAATTTTCCTGGCTCAGGGTATAAATCTACTTCATATGATTGATTGCTATACTGGTTCTGATTTACCCATTTATTAATTTCATCATTGTATTTGCTGAGGTGGCCGTAAACGGATACAAATCCATTGGGATGAGTGATGTAAAGAGCTTTACCGTAACCGCCCGATTGGATTTTAATTCGTGAAACATAACCATCTGCAACAGCATAAACATTGAGCCCTGTTTGTTCATTGGTTTTTATATCAATTCCCGAATGAAAATGATTTGACCGGAGTTCGCCAAAAGTGCCACTAAGCTTTAGCGGAATATCAAGAGGAGAAATGAAAGCATCGTTCGGATATTTTGACTGGGAATATCCAAATCCTGTAACTAAAAAAAATAAAACAAGTTGTATCAACAAGGTCGATTTCATAGGTGCATGATTAATCTGCAATATTAGTAATTTAAGCGGCGAACCCGTTTCGGAATTATTAACATTAAAAGGTGTATAACGCAATCTGAATCAATCTTTGTACTTTTGTTAAATCATTAATATTGAAACGATTTAAAAAGAGGTATTATGAATGAGCAACTTGAAGCTCAGGTAAAAAAAGAAGACGAAAAACTCGACATTTCCGTATTGTTTGTTGAAGACGAAGAACTGCTTCGGGCGATCTACGAGCGTATACTGAACAAGCTTGTATCAAAACTATATATTGCACCAAATGGTAAGGAGGGACTTGATGCCTATAATACCTACCACCCCGATTTAATTATTACCGACATCATGATGCCTGTGATGGATGGTTTGGAAATGGTTCAGAATATTCGCCAGGTGGATGATGATGTGCGGCTTGTGATCCTTTCAGCTTATGGCGAAGCAGAATATTTTATGGATGCCATCAAGATTGGTGTTAATAGCTTTTTGCTCAAACCTGTAGAAACAAAAAAACTAACCTCACTTGTTCATGAACTTGCCAATGGGATTTTACTTGAACGAAAGGTAAAAGAGCAGGAGCGTCAGCGTAAGCAGGCCGAAGAGAATTTAAGAAAGCTCAACCAGGAACTGGAAAAGCGGGTAGAGGAGCGAACCATTGATTTGCAGCATGAGATTAAAGAGCGTATTCAGGCCGAGAATGAACTCAAAGAATTGAATCTTACACTTGAAAAGCGGGTTAAGGAAGAGTTAAAAAAACGTGAGCGTCAGCAGCAGTTGCTCATCCAAAAATCGAAACTCGAATCCATGGGTGAACTGGCAGCCGGTATTGCTCATGAAATTAATCAGCCCCTTGGTGGAATTTCGATGGGGTTGGATAATATCCTCTTTAAGCTTTCTATGGGTAAGGTTTCTGAAGAATATATCCGCACCAAAATTGACGCTTTGTTTCAGGACATTGACCGGATAAGGCAAATAATCAATCATGTTCGAGTTTTTTCAAGAGATCAGAAGAACCTTGTGGATGAGCGCGTTGATATCAATAGCGTGATACACGATGCCTTATCATTAATTAGCCGACAATATCAAAACCATAATATAGAAATTTCGTTAAACCTTTGCGAAAATGCATGCTTTGCCATCGGAAATAAATACAGGATTGAGCAGGTTTTCCTTAACCTGCTGTCGAATGCCAAGTATGCGGTAGATCAAAAATTAAATATCTTAATGACCGGTTATTCGAAGAAGATAGAAATATTAAGTTATCGTGAAGATAATTTTATAGTTACGGATATCATCGATAACGGCATCGGAATTCCCGAGAAACATATCGGAAATATTTTTGATCCTTTTTTTACAACAAAAGACGTCGAAAACGGAACGGGATTGGGCCTGTCAATTTCATACGGAATTATCAAAGAAATGAAAGGGAACATAACCGTTGATAGTAAGGAAAATGAGTTTACGAAATTGAGTGTTTTTTTGCCGGCAGAAAAGGCAAATGATTAAAAAAAATTATGGAGAAAGTTAAAATTTTAGTTGTAGATGATGAGTCAAGGGTAAGGGAGGAAATTGCAGAGTTCCTCGTGCAGAACGATTATATAGTATACAAGGCAGCCATGCCATCGGAGGCTTTTAGTATTCTCAAGAAAAACGATATTCACATTGTTATTCTGGATATCAGGTTGCCTGAAATGGATGGACTTTCAGCGCTTGAGATCATTAAAAATGATTATCCTGATGTGGAAGTAATTATGATATCAGGCCATGGCGATATGAACAGCGTGATTGAAGCCATGCGAAAAGATGCTGCTGATTTTTTCCCAAAACCATTCAGGTTAATGGATATCAATCTTGCCATCAAACGAACCACAAGGTTTTTACAACTTAGCAGTAAATACAAGGAACTTGAAAAAAATTACTCTCTTATTTCAAGTGAAATTCAAAAAAGCATCGGTCACCAATTAATCGGAAAAAGTGCGGCCATGAAGAAGGTGATCAGCATGATGTCGAAAGTGGCCGGCGTGGAAAATACCACTGTTTTGATTACTGGCGAAAGTGGAACAGGCAAAGAGCTTGTTGCCCGGGGAATTCATTATCTGAGTAATCGGAACAAACAATATTTCCATAGTGTTAACTGCTCTGCCATTCCCGAAACTCTTTTTGAGAGCGAGTTTTTCGGACATAAAAAAGGATCATTTACAGGTGCCGTTGAAAATAAAGCAGGTTGGTTTGAAATAGCTAATAAGGGAACCCTTTTCCTGGATGAAATCGGGGATATGCCGTTAAGCCAGCAGGCCAAGTTATTACGGGTGCTTGAAGAACGTAAAGTATCCCGGGTGGGTAGCCACGATAAAATAAATGTGGATGTACGGGTGATAGCTGCTTCCAACCAGGAGTTACTGAAAATGAGTGAAGATAAAAACTTCAGACTCGACCTGTATCATCGTATCGGGTCTTTTGTGATTCATCTTCCGCCGCTGCGTGAGCGCAGAGAAGACCTTCCGCTTTTGCTAAAATATTTCATTGATTATTATACCAACTCGCTGGGTAAAACCATCAATAAGGTAGATCCGCAGATTGAAGCAGAACTTTCACAGTATTCATTCCCCGGCAATATTCGCGAATTAAGGAATATGATTGAACGGGCAATTATTATCAGTGAAAATAGCATATTAAAATGGAGTGATTTCCAACCAGGCAGATCTTCAAGTACGGAAACCATTGTGACATCTTCGATGCCATCTGAAGATACATGGGATTTGGAAGTAGCTGAGAGAAAATTAATTCAAAGAGCTTTGGATAAATCCAACAACAATAAATCGAAGGCCGCAGAATTGTTAAATATTTCCTGGCAGTCACTGGATCGCCGCATGAAGAAATTTGAACTTAATTGAGCAAAAAAATGACCCGCCAATCCTGAATTTGCAATAAACACAGTTCATAAACGTATATTTGACGCGAGAAATAATTATCAATGCGGGGTACGATTCCGTGGATCATATTTTTTTTAATGTTGCCGGTTCTGCTTTCAGCTCAGTTTCGCAGACAACAACCTTCTGCTTATTCCAACTATTTCGGTATTAGTGGTGAATTCGGAGTTACTTCCTTTTTTGGTGATCTTGACGAAAGCGCCGCCAAAGATGATCCCTGGAGTAATAACCTTGCCTGGCAATTCCAGGTACTTAAAAATTTCAACTCCCTATTTGAGCTTACCGGAAGGGTTTCAATTGGCAATATTAGCGGGCATAAAAATATGAGCTCTTCTGTATTGTTATCTAACAGGTATTTTAAAACAAAATTTACTGAATACACTTTTGATGCTTCAATAAACCTGCTTGGATTTTTTACTGCAACTAATAAAATTCCTGTAGCTATTTACGGGAAAATAGGTATCGGATTGATCGATTTTAAAACAAAGGTTTATAGTGGTGTTAACGATAGCCTGATAAGTACACATGGTTATGACGAGAAAGCAACTACCGAAATGGTGATACCATTTGGGCTCAGGATAATGTATCATGCTTCAAAATCAGTGGCCTTCAGCTTTTCAACAACTTCAAGCAGAGTTAACACGGATAAGCTGGATAATGTTGCCAATAATAACAATAGCGATTATTATAACTATTTGGCTGTTGGAATTGTTTATAAGTTTTTTCACGATACAAGTCTTATCAGGTTGTTTGGTAAGAATGCGCGTAAATCAACTTCCCGAAGTCCGGGAAGAAGCAATCCTTCGCGACGAAGGTGACAACTTATAAAAGCTTGGGTATAAAAATGACCAGACCAATTACGGCTGCTGTAATTGCAGCTACAAGCACAGCCCCTGCTGCATAATCTTTGGTTTTACCGGCTTTTTCATTATAATCCGGCGAAACCAGATCGGTAAGTGTTTCGATTGCAGTGTTAAATAGCTCAGCCACCAATACCAGGCCTATCGCAAAAATTACACAAGTCCATTCCCACAATGAAATATTCAAATAGAATCCAGAAAAAACTACCAGTGCCATGATTAAAAGATGAATCCTGAAATTGGGCTGGGATTTTACCGCCTGAATAATTCCATTAACGGCAAAACCAAAACTTGCAATCCGCTTACCAATGGTGGATCTGTTTTGATTATGTCCGGCTTTATTTTCCATGAATGAATTTGTTAAATGACAAAGATAGCGTAAAATAAGGGCATTATCAATTAAGCTAACTCGTTGAGGAATTTTTCAAAATTCTCAGTTGATCCAAGAAATAACAAGGTGTCATCTTCCCTGAATTTCAAGTCTTTTTCGGGTTTAACAAGTAAGTGCTTGTCACGGTTAACGGCAACCAGTGCCAATTCATGATTTTCAAAAGGGCAAGCATTTAATGATTTTCCCACCAGATGACTGTATTTTGAAACTGCGACAGCGTGCATGTCGGGTAATTTTTGAATATCAGCTTCACTTTTCTGCTTAATTTCTCCAATTGAAAGTGATCTGAACATTTTATATTCATCAGTCCTGATTTCACTGATCAACCTTTCAATCTCTTCCTTAGGTATCAGGTATTTATGTAAAACCCTTGAGAAAATTTCCACAGAAGTTTCAAATTCCTCAGGAATCACTTCATTGGCTCCTAATTCATGTAATATTTGCATATCTGCTAAAAAACGAGTGCGAATGATAATGTAAATGTGAGGGTTAAGTTCTCTTGCTCTTTGCGTTATAAGACGTGCATCAGCAGGGTTCGGAATGGTAACCACCAGGATTCCGGCCTGTTTGATCCCTGCATGTTGCAAAATGGATTCCTGGGAAGCATCGCCGTAATATATGATCTCTCCCCTTGCATTTTCTTCCTTTACCGTGTCAGGATTCATTTCAATGATTACGTGCGGGATTTTTGCATATTTGGCCCCACGGGCAACATTTCGTCCGTTAATACCAAATCCCACAATGATCAGGTGATCCTTCATGGAAACATCCTTTACCTCTGGCAAATTACTTAAGCCACATCTGACTTTCTCAGGTAGCGGGAATTTAAGTAAAAATTCAGCCAGTTTTGGCGCTATGTTGATAATGAAGGGTGTTAAAGAAAGGCTAATAACTGCAGATGCTAAAAAAAGCTGATTGTTAAAATCGGTTAGCAGTCCATATTTAACGCCTACTTCCGAAAGGACGAATGAAAACTCACCTACCTGGCTCAGGGCCAACCCAACAATTAAGGTGGATTTAAAAGGGTATCCCAGAATAAAAGCAACAAATCCGGTAATGAAAGCTTTGAGCAACATAATCCCCAATGCCGCTACAATTACAAGGATGGGATGTTCGATTACAAAATTGATGTTAAGGAGCATTCCAACCGACACAAAAAAGAAGCTGATAAACAAATCCCGGAATGGAATGATATTACCGAAAGCCTGTTCACTGTATTCGGATTCGGAAATGATCAACCCGGCGATAAAGGCGCCTAATGCCAGCGACATTCCAATGGTATGACTAAACCACGCAGCTGCAAATCCTATAACAATAACAGTGAGTAAAAACAATTCACGGTTCTGGGTTCGGGCAATTAAATGAAGGATTTTTGGAACAATGTATTTTGCTGCAATTATCGTGAATACAATAAACCCAACCCCTTTGGCAGCTATCATTAAAATAGATTGACCTGTAAAATCAGATTCACCGGCCAGCAGGGGGGTGAACAGGATCATAGGTACAATTATGATATCCTGAAAGATGAGGATCGACATGGTAGTTTGACCATGCCATGTGCCTAACTCACCCCGGTTTTGAATGATCCGCAGCACAATAGCAGTTGAACTGAGTGCAATCAAAAATCCAATAAATACAGATTCATTGAGCGCTGCACCTGATAAATGGGCAATGAATGCAGTAAAGGCGATTACCAAACTCACCTGAAGTAAACCGCCAACCAGTACTGCCTTTTTTGCTTTTAATAAACTTTTTACTGAAAACTCAATGCCAATGGTAAATAGAAGCAACACAATACCGATCTCTGCCAGTATTTCAACATCGTGGATGTTTTTTATGAGGGCGAGTCCATGAGGACCTGTGATGATACCCGTAATTAAAAAACCTATTATTGAGTGAAGTTTGAAACGATTAAAAAGGTAAATCACCAAAATAGAAAGGGAGAAAATGATGATAACATCTTTTAAAATTTCAAATTCCATAGTTGCGAAAGATTACTTGATAAAAAAGTATGAATTAAAATTAGCTAAAATCAAGTAACCACAAACAAAGACCTTTGTTTAAAAAAAAAGCTGCCCGAAAGCAGCTTTATATAAGGGTTGATTAAAATCTTTTTTCTTTGATACGGGCTTTTTTGCCTCGCAGACCACGTAAATAAAAGATCCTGGCTCTGCGAACAACACCTTTTTTATTTACATCAATTTCTTCAATAAATGGTGAGGTTAACGGGAATATCCTTTCAACACCAACGTTGCCTGAAATTTTTCTTACTGTGAAGGTTTCAGTTGGACCTGTTCCCTTTCTTTGTAAAACTACACCCTGAAAGTTCTGGATACGTTCTTTGTTTCCCTCTTTGATTTTGTATTTAACGGTAACTGTATCTCCGGCCTGAAAATCAGGATATTGTTTAACTTCTGATTGCTCATCAACATACTGAAGTAATGCATTCTTGCTCATCTCGCTTTGATTTATAGAGTTTTCTAAAATGGGTGCAAATATACGGTCTTTTTTCTTTAGGAAACAAATGAATTGTGTATTTTTTTATTCATCACTTTCGAGTAAGCCCGGACGACGTTCGCGGGTTCGCTCAATTGATTGATCATGACGCCATTGTGCAATGGCTTTGTCATTTCCTGAAAGTAAAATTTCCGGTACTTTCATCCCCTTGAACTCCGCAGGCCGGGTATAAACCGGAGGCGATAAAATGTTATCCTGAAAGGAATCGGAAAGTGCACTTGTTTCATCGTTAAGCACTCCCGGAAGCAACCTGATAACTGCATCGGCAACAACTGCTGCAGCCAGTTCCCCGCCCGAAAGCACATAATCTCCAACAGAAATTTCGCGGGTTATATATGTTTGCCTGATCCGTTCATCAATGCCTTTATAATGACCGCACAAGACCATAATGTTTTTACAGCCCGAAAGTTGATTTGCTGTTTTTTGTGTAAAATTTTCCCCATCCGGACTCATATAAATGATTTCTTCATAATTCCTTTCTGACCTTAAATGATCAATACTCCTCGAAATAGGTTCTATCATCATCACCATGCCGGCGCCACCTCCATAAGGATAATCATCAACCCGTTTGTGTTTATCCAATGCAAAATCCCTGATGTTAACAAGGTTTATCTCGGCCAGCCCTTTATCCTGTGCCCTTTTGATTATGGAATAGTTAAAGGGCCCGGCAAACATTTCAGGGAATATGGTAAGTATATCTAAACGCATCATTTTCGTTTGGTACAAAATTAATTATTTCGGAACAAAGCAACTAATTGAACCGTAACCGGTCTAAATATTAACGCATTAAATGTGGAGGCAAATAAAATGGCAATTATCCATGATGTTAGCAAATGAGCAAATGAAAAGCTAACTGAACTTTTGATGAGCCCAACTGTTGAATGAATAGATTTTATATGGCTTCCAATGAAAAAGCATATAACTTTGTAATAGAATCAAATAAATAAATGATGAAAAAACTTTTTACTATCTTTTTTAGCTTGTTAGTAAGCTATTCAATTATTGCCCAGGTTGCACCTAATAAATATTGGGTGAAATTTACGGATAAAGACAATTCTCCCTTTTCAATTGATAACCCCGGAGAATTTCTTTCTCAAAGAGCTATTGATAGAAGAACAGCTTACAATATTCCCATCGACGAAAGTGATTTGCCGGTTAATCAAACTTATATTAATGCAGTAGCTGCAGAAGGTGCTACCGTTCTCAATGCTTCAAAATGGTTTAATTCAGTAACGATTTACACTACGAATCCTGCTGTTGTGGATGCAATTAATCAACTTCCATTTGTTATGGGTGTTGAAAAAAGTTCAGGTGGAAATAGCATTGCAAATAGCTATTCTGAAAAGCCATTTTTTGCTGATGAATCTTATGCGCAAATTCCTGAAACGGGATATCTTAAGGGAACTAGTTCCGGCCAAAGTTATGACTACGGTCAGGCGTATAATCAAATTAACATGCTTAACGGAATTCCGCTGCACGATATGGGGTATAATGGAACTGGAATGATCATTGCCATTCAGGATGCCGGATTTTTAAATGCAAATACAATTGCCGCTTTTGATTATTTGTGGGATAACGATAGGATTTTGGGAACGAAAGACTTTGTAAGCCCCTACGATCCTGATATCTTCGGTTCTCATTCTCATGGAACTAGCGTATTGTCGACCATTGGTGCCAACCTGCCCGGACAAATGGTAGGAACTGCTCCGGAGGCTTCTTTTTATTTGCTGCGTTCAGAAGACGGTGATACTGAGTACCTGATTGAAGAATTGAACTGGGTTTCGGCTGCAGAGTTTGCTGATTCTGTAGGAGCTGATGTAATTAATTCCTCGCTTGGTTATACCACCTTTGATGACCCTTCAATGGATCATACTTACGCGGATATGGACGGAAATACTGCTCCTATAACCATCGGTGCCGATAAAGCGGTAAGTAAAGGGATGATCGTGGTTAATAGTGCTGGTAATTCGGGTGGCAGCTCCTGGCAATACATTGGCGCGCCTGCTGACGGCGACAGTGTATTTTCAATTGGTGCTGTTGATGCAAGTGGTAATTATGCATCTTTTAGTTCAACCGGCCCAACAGCTGATGGCAGGTTGAAGCCAAATGTTGTGGCACAGGGACAGAGTTCAACTATAATAAGTGCATGGTCGGGTGAGGTTTCATCCGGAAGCGGTACCTCATTTTCTTCACCTATAACAGCCGGAATGGTTACTTGTTTATGGCAGGCACACCCTGATAAAAGAAATACAGAAATCATGGAAGCGATTCAAATGAGCGGCTCGCTTGCTTCCAATCCGAATAATCAACTGGGCTATGGCATCCCTGATTATACCATGGCACATGATATGATTACCAATGCAGGTGTTGAAATACCATTTAACAATTCCGTTTCTGTTTATCCAAATCCTTTTAATGATGAGTTTTCAATACTCATGAACGATGGTACCCTGCAAATTCAAAAAGTTGAAGTAACTGATATTTCAGGAAAAGTTATTTATACTTTGAACGTAAATCAGGTGAATGGAGATTTGATAAAGATCAGTGGACTTGCATCACTGAATGCCGGAGTTTATTTTATTCAGATAAATTCTGCTGAAGGTCGGATTGTAAAAAAGATACTGAAAAATTAGCATGCCAAATAATTTACATAAAAAAACCTCCTGAACAAGGAGGTTTTTTTGTTGGTAATATCTTGTTTACTTTAAGTTTACCGAAGCATTATTAAATCCCCTCAGATAAATGCTGGTAATTACTTTTTTAGTGTAATGCGGAAACTGGCTTTTCATCATCCAGTCGTAATATTGGGGTTCGGATGCAAAAGTTTTTTCAACAGATTTTCCTTTGTATTTCCCAAAGTTGAATACTTCTTCATTTTTTTCGTTGTAAATGATATGTCCATTCAAATCAGCATTTTTGGTATGAAATGAAAAAGCTGAAAGTGCATTGATATCATTCACTACCGGCACGGATTTATTCCCATCCTTATCTTCATAATTGGTTGATTCATACATGTCGAGCTGGGCTTTTAAAATTTCGAGGGTTGCAATGGTATCTGCTTCAGCACTATGGGCATCTTTCAGGTCTTTATTGCAATAAAATTTGTAGGCGGCCGACAGATTCCTGGGTTCCATTTTGTGAAAGATATTCTGAACATCCACCAGCTTTCTTCCTTTTACTTCAAAATCAACATCGGCACGTAAAAATTCCTCAACAAGCATCGGGATATCAAACTTAATTGCATTATATCCGGCTAAATCGGCATTCCCGATAAATTTAGCATAATCATGGGCCCTCTCGGTAAACTTAGGTTTATCCATAACATCCTCATTTGAAATGCCATGAACTTTATAAGCCTGCTCCGAGATAGCTATGGTTGGATTAATCCTTTCTGTAAGTATTTCCTGACTTCCATCCGGATGAATCTTTACCAAACTGATTTCAACTATTCGATCAGTGGTAACATTTATTCCAGTGGTTTCAAGATCTAAAAATACGATGGGACGGGTAAGATTTAATTCCATGTTAAGCTGGTTAAAAAATGGTCACCCCGGCTAAATTTATTTGCAAGTAGTAAGAAAGTGAAATTGCCGGAATGACCAATTATATGATTCAATAATTTGAAAAAAGATAATCTTGTTTTTAAATGTTTCGCGTTGTGTCAAAATTTTCGAGATAGCTGGCAACTTTCTGCAGGAACATACCTCCAAGTGCACCATCAACGATCCTGTGATCAAAAGCCAATGAAAGGATCATCATTTGCCTGATGGCAATTACATCACCTTGTTGGGTCTCTACCACCACTGGTTTTTTGGTAATAGTACCGATACCCAAAATCGCAACCTGGGGCTGATTAATTATTGGTGCTCCGGTTAAGTTCCCAAACTGCCCGAAATTGGTGATGGTAAAGGTTCCTCCCTGTATTTCATCCGGATTGAGTTTGTTTGCACGTGCCCTGTTTGCCAGGTCGTTTACATCTTTAGCCAGGCCTGCCAGATTTTTCTGATCCGCATTCTTAATTACCGGAACAATTAAATTTCCACTTGGCAGTGCAGTTGCCATTCCAATATTCACCTGTTTCCTTTTGATTATATTGTATCCGTTAACAGAGGCATTAACCAACGGGAAGTCGCGGAGTGCCCGGGCTGCTGCCTCCATAAAAATAGGAGTAAAGGTGAGTTTTTCACCTTCGCGTTGCTGGAAGGTGTCTTTTATTTTATTTCTCCAAATGGCAACATTGGTCATGTCCACTTCATGGAACATGGTTACGTGTGGGGAAGTATGCTTCGACATCACCATGTGATCAGCAATAAGCTTACGCATACGATCCATTTCCACAATTTCATCACCGGCTCCGGCAGATACAGAAGGCGTTTCAATTGTCCTGACTGATTGAGATGCGCCGCTTGCAGATGCTGTTTGAGCTTTTCCATCTCCACGATTACCAATATAAGAAAGTATATCTTGTTTGGTTACGCGTCCATCTTTGCCACTACCCGTAATTCCATCCAGTTCCTGAACACTAATATTTTCTTTTTTAGCAATGCTTTTTACAAGTGGTGAATAAAACTTTTTGGAGTCAGAAAAATCAACCGGTTTGGAATCTTTTTCATGTTTTTCTTCAACTACAGGTTTTTCTTCCGTTTTGCCTTGTGATGGTTTTTCTGATGTTGAATCTGTTTTGCTTTCACCAGAACCACTTGTGTCATCGCCGCCATCCATATCCACAACTGCAATAACAGCACCCACTGCTACCACATCTCCTTCACTATAATTTAGTTTTGTAACTTTTCCTTCAACCGGTGAAGGGATTTCTGAGTCCACCTTGTCAGTTGCAATTTCAACTACCGGATCATCCTCCTGTATCGTATCACCTTCCTGCACCAACCATTTTGTAATAGTCGCTTCTATAATACTTTCTCCCAACTTGGGCATTAATATTTCAAACGCTGCCATATCTTACTATTTCTTTATTAACTTATTGATTACTCGTAGAACAAATTGATTATTCAAAAGTTCTGCAAAATTATGAATTATTTTAATGTGGAATAAATTGAAGCAAAGGCTACCTGCTTCGGCCAAGCATCCTGAAACCTTTCCGGATTATATTCAGGTCGTTACTGATTTTATAATCACGGGCATAAAGCAAATTGAGGCGATTCATGGTGTCATTGCCAATATTTTTGTTTTTAATGGCATCAGCTGGATTTAATACACCTTTTTTAAGGCGAGGAAGTGTTGCTCCGGTATCGGTTTCGGTTATTTTATAGCCAACCCAGGTTTTTACACCAAATAAAACCTTGAAGATATTTAGAAGATATCCCAAAGGGTTTTTAACTGCAAATATCGCAACAGGGAAAATAGATAAAAGACCAACCGAAACAAGCATGTCTAAAAATCGCTTACTACGTTGGTTGTGTACATTATTTACTGAGTCGAGTTCGATAATATAAGCGTCACCCGAGGTATTTATTGATTGACTTCCGATAATTGACATGCTTTCGGGCGGAGCAATTTTAAAATCGAGTTGATCGCTTTTCATACCCGACATAATATCGATGATTTTATGAGCCGGAATATCCCTGGCACAAAAAATAACCTCGTCGATATTATAGATATTGATGATGTCCTTAATTTGACTCAGATTTCCAATAAACCCATCTTTTGTGGATTCTCCTTCTGTAACATTTGCCAATCCGATAAAACCGGGATTAATATCCGTTTTTCTAAGTAAATCGGCAACCCTGGAGGCTTCTTCCTGGTCTCCGGCTATCAGGTATCGTTTGTTGAGTTTAACTCCCAACTGATATTTTTTAACTCCCAATAAATGCAGCAATACCCGCAATCCCGCCATGGACAAAAGTCCCCATAATGCCCCGAATAAAATGATTGCCCTGGAAAACCGCAGAGCTTCCGGCAGCAAAGCATAAGCAATCAGGATAACGATGGATCCGATAACCAGCCCTTTAAATATCTTGTAAAGTTGAATTGGTCTGTCATACCCACCGCTCATATATACACTGAATAGCCATGAAAAAACATATAAAGGAATGGCTATAGATACCAGTTCGGCAGGGTAGGAGCCACCACCCGGAAAGATCACGTTGGTTTCCCAATAACTTTTAATAGCAAATATACCAACGGATAAAAGAGCAACATCAATGATAGGGATCAGGGTTTTTGCAAAAAAACGATTCAGAATAGCCAGGAAAGCACGAAAGTAGATTGCCATGTTGATCAAAAAAGAAAGACTCTTGGCATTTTTAGTGGAAAAATGTTTTTTCGCAAAAATGATCATAGCATTGTAAAAGACCAGCACATAGTTAATGCTGCTTTTTTTGGTGCTTTCGCCCTTGTAATGGATAATCCTGGTGATGGGGAAATAATAGTTTTTATATCCTGCCTTTATAATCCTATAAGAAAGATCAATGTCTTCTCCATACATGAAAAACGTTTCATCAAGAAGTCCGATTTTATCAAGTACCGATTTGCGCATGAGCATGAATGCACCCGAGAGAATATCCACCTCATGAATTTCATCTTTGGGTAAATAACCCATATGATATTTGCCAAATACCCTCGACCCGGGGAATAGTTTTGACAATCCGAAAATTTTATAAAATGCCACATCGGGAGTTGGAAGCCCCCGTTTGGACTCCGGCAGGAAAACACCTTTTCCATCTACCATTTTCACACCCAGACCGCCAGCATCAGTGTGTTGGTCCATGAAATTCACAACCTTTATAAAGGTGTCGTCCTCAACAATGGTGTCAGGATTTAAGAGTAAAACATATTCCCCCCGGGCCTCTTTCAAAGCAATGTTGTTGCCTTTTGAAAACCCCACATTTTCGGCGTTTGCAATAATTCTGAATTCTGAAAATTTCTGGTAAAGCATTTCCACCGAGCCGTCTACCGAATTATTGTCAACTATAAAAACCTCCGCAGGCTGTTCAAGCTTTGCTATAGCCTTTCTTACAGAATATAAACACTGCTCAAGGAAGTATTTTACATTATAATTTACAATTATTACAGAAAGTTTCATAACACCATTTGGTAACGAGGCTTCAAATTTAATATTTAAAATGATAGGTAAGATTTAAGTATTTCTTACTTCGAAATGTTATTTGGAATGAATATATATAATGCGTCTCCCGGATTTTGTAAGTTGTTGAAATGTAGTATTCTGTAACTGAATATGACAGTTGAATCTATTTGTATAATATATGTCTGAAAATAAATTTCAATATTTTTGCTAATCAGTAATTTAATACCAAATAGAAATGGAAGATAAGGTTCTTAATGTTTTAAAACAGTCATCAACTCCAATGAAATCAGGAGAAATTGCAGAAGCGTCGGGGTTAGATAAAAAAGAGGTGGATAAGGTTATCAAAAAACTGAAGGCGAGTGAAATAATTGACAGCCCTAAAAAATGTTATTACGCAATTAAAAAATAATTACGGCAATGGCACATGTTATTCAATTTTCAGAAGCTGCCTTTATAGCCTTGCATGGTATGGTAATCGTAGCTCAGTCAGACGATTTGGTTAATGTTGTTCAGATTTCAGATAAGCTAAAAAGTTCAAAACATCATGTTGCCAAGGTAATGCAGCGATTGGTAAAAGATGGATTTTTGCATTCGCACAGAGGACCTACCGGAGGATTTGTTCTTAAAAAGGAACCCAAGGATATTTCTTTGCTCGATTTGTATGAGTCTATCGAAGGGAAAATTGATATTGGTGATTGTCCGCTTGATAATCCGGTGTGCCCGTTTAATCGGTGTATTTTTAACAATGTCACCCGCAAACTTACTGAGGAATTTGTAAATTACATGAAAGCCGAAACGCTTGATAAATATGTAAATGGATAAAAAAAACCGGAACTTAAAAAGTTCCGGTTTTTTTTATTTGGCAAAACTGATTGCCCTTGTTTCTCTGATCACCGTTATTTTAATTTGTCCGGGATAGGTCATTTCATCCTGGATTTTTTTACTCAAATCAAAAGAAATTTGATTGGCTTCCTGATCACTTACTTTATCGGCTCCAACGATAACCCTGAGTTCACGACCAGCCTGAATAGCATAAGTTTTAATTACGCCCGGGTAAGCCAGTGCCAATTCTTCGAGCTTATTCAATCGCTGTATGTAAGCTTCCACAACTTCACGGCGTGCGCCGGGTCTGGCTCCTGATATAGCATCACAAACCTGAACGATTGGAGCGATCAGGTTTTCCATTTCAACTTCATCATGGTGAGCCCCAATTGCATTACATACATCTTGTTTCTCTTTAAATCTTTCCGCTAACTTCATTCCGAGTAATGCATGTGGCAGTTCTGGTTCATTGTCAGGTACCTTGCCAATATCGTGCAGCAAACCTGCCCGTTTGGCAAGTTTGGGATTTAATCCCAGTTCGGCAGCCATGGTTGCACACAAATTAGCTACTTCCTTGGAATGCTGCAGCAAGTTTTGACCATATGAAGAGCGGTATTTCATTTTACCAACCATTCTGATCAATTCATGATGCATACCATGAATTCCGAGATCAATGGTTGCTCTTTTACCTGCTTCAATTATATCCTGCTCAATTTGCTTTTTGGTTTTCATTACAACCTCTTCAATACGGGCAGGATGGATGCGTCCGTCGGTAACAAGTTTATGCAATGATTGCCTGGCAATTTCGCGCCGCACAGGATCAAATGATGAAAGAATGATTGCATCCGGTGAGTCATCAATAATGATTTCAACTCCTGTAAGAGCTTCCAATGTTCTGATATTTCTACCTTCGCGCCCAATAATACGCCCTTTGATCTCATCATTATCTATATTGAAAACCGATACAGAATTTTCAATGGCATGTTCAGTTGCAGTACGCTGAATGGTTTCGATCACCACTTTTTTAGCTTCTCTGTTGGCCGTGATTTTAGCTTCATCAATAATTTCGCTAACATGAATCATCGCCTCAGATTTAGCTTCATCTTTTAATGTTTCAATAAGCTGTGATTTTGCATCCTGGGCAGAGAGCCCGCTGATTTGTTCCAGTATTTCTACTTGTTTTTTGTGCGATTTTTCAAGTTCCTGTTGTTTTTTATTTACCAGGTCGAGTTGGGCATTGAGGTTCTCACGAATGGTATCCACTTCTTTCTGCTTCCGCTTTAATTCTTCCACCCGTTGCGAAAACACAGCTTCTCTCTGTTTCAAACGATTTTCGTTGGCTTGTACCTGAACGTTTTTCTCCTGGATGAACTTTTCGTGCTCTGCTTTCAGTTGCAAGAATTTTTCTTTTGCCTGCAGAATTTTCTCCTTTTTCTTTACTTCTCCTTTTTCTTCAGCCTCCTGAAGTATCATCTCACTCTTTTTCTCTACCTTCTTACGGAGTACGGTGGAGGTAATCAGGAAACCCATTACCAAACCTGCAATCCCTACAATAATCATGATTAATAGATCCATATATTTAGTATTTAGTGGGAAGGGGAGGGACATAAAAAAACCCGCATTATTCAAGGAGTTACGTAAACCCCTATAAGACACGTTTAGGGTAGCCAGATCTTTCGAACGTCCACTGTTTCTGAGCTAACAGAAATCCCTGATCAAAAGACCAGAGCTGAGGCCTGTCCTACAAATCCTTGAGCATTCCCTGATGATTGTAATGTTGAGTTTACAAACATTATTGAATAAATGCGGGTATTAGATTGAAACCCTTTCGGGTTTATTTTTTTCAAAGAACGCGAACTTTTAATAATCTGCTTCTCTTAATTTCTTGAATTCGTTTTCAATATCAGATAGTTCCAACAATAATTCCCTCTCATTTTTCTCCAGTTCTATCTCAGATTGTAAAGCGTTTGTTGTCTTTTCCAGAGCTACCATCGCAAGTAAATCCTGCTTATCATTAAACGCGTAATTATCGGAATATTGCTTTAACTTTTTATTAATTTCAATTGCTGCCTTTCTGATCATTTCTTCTTCTTCTCTTCTGATCGTCAACCTGTATGGTCTGTCGGCTATTGTTACTGATATTGTTAATTCATCCATTCACTTTCTCCCCACTACGATTGATTATTTGTTTAACAGTTCGATGCATTTATCAATCTCCCGCACCATCTCGTCGATACGCTTTTTCACGTCACGGTTCCCTTCGCCTTGTTTTAACGATTTTGCCAGTTCTAAAGTTTTGTTTTTTTCTATTAAGTTTTCTATAGTTTTTAAATGTCCTTCAACTTCACCCTTCAGGGTTTTTTGTACCTGTTTCAGGGTTTCAATTTCAGTATTAAGCTCCGCCTGTTTGCTAATCAGGGCTTTGATTTCTTTTTTAATTCCCTGAATTTTAGTTAAGGCTTCACTCATAAAATTTAATTAATCAAACGATCAACATGCAAATGTATTCATATGCAAACACTAATGCAAGTTTTTACATTTAATTTATCAGTGAAGTGAATGAAATGCCAGGAAATCAAATCAATGGAATTGATCAGGACTTGGCTTATTCATATGCTTCTATTGGCAAGCAGGTACAAACAAGATTTCTGTCGCCATAAGCGTCATCTATCCGGGTTACCGGCGGCCAGTATTTGGCCGGATTGTTAAATGTTACCGGAAATGCAGCCTCATGAGGTGTATAAGCTCTGTTCCAGCTTGAATCCATCACCATTTCAAGGGTATGCGGCGCATTTTTGATAATGTTATTATTTGGGCCATCCTGTTTTGATTCAATTGAAGCAATTTCTGATCTTATCTTGATCATAGCGTCAATAAATCGATCCAGCTCTTTTAGCGGCTCGCTTTCAGTAGGTTCCACCATTAAAGTTCCATGTACCGGGAAAGCGACGGTGGGAGCATGAAATCCATAATCCATTAATCGTTTGGCAATATCAATTACCGTGATATTTGCAGTTTTACTGAAGGCATTGCAATCAAGGATCATTTCATGGGCAACGCGTCCATTTTTTCCGGTGTACAATATTTTAAAGTAGGGTTCCAGTTTTACTTTCAGGTAATTGGCATTTAGGATGGCTGTTTCTGTTGCATTTTTTAAACCTTCACCACCCAACATTTTTATATACCCGTACGAAATTGGTAATATGGATGCACTTCCGAAAGGAGCTGCAGCCACCGGACTAATGCCTTTTTTACCACCTGTTTCGAAAAACGGATGTGTAGGTAAAAATGGAGCAAGATGTTTGGCAACGCCGATTGGTCCAACACCGGGTCCTCCTCCGCCATGAGGAATTGCAAAAGTTTTATGTAGGTTTAAATGGCATACATCAGCCCCGATTATTCCTGGATTAGTAAGTCCAACCTGAGCATTCATGTTGGCTCCATCCATATATACCTGCCCCCCTTTTTGGTGGATGATATCAATGATTTCGAGAATGCTTTCTTCAAAAACACCATGCGTTGATGGATAGGTGATCATGGTTGCCGCAAGATTATCTGCATGTTGAGCGGCCTTTGATTTTAAATCATCCACATCAATATTCCCATTGTCATCACATTTAACCACAACTACTTCGAAACCTGCCATCACAGATGAAGCAGGATTGGTTCCATGAGCTGATGCCGGAATAAGACAAATATTACGATGCCCCTGTCCGATAGATTTAAGATATTCATGAATGACCAGCAAACCGGTATGTTCGCCGGATGCACCAGAATTTGGCTGAAACGATACTGCATCAAACCCTGTTACTTTACATAAGTCTCTTTCCAGGTTTTGGATCAACTCAAGATAACCTGCCACTTGATCACGCGGTACAAATGGATGAATTTCTCCAAATTCAGGCCAACTTAATGAAAATAATTCGGCAGCAGCATTCAGTTTCATTGTGCATGATCCCAGGGGTATCATGGTTCTGTTTAGTGCAAGGTCTTTATTTTCCAGCGTTTTCAGGTACCGCATCATTTCGGTTTCTGAATGATATGAGTTGAAAACATCATGTGTTAGGAACGGCGTATTTCTGTTAAGATCAGCCGGTAGCGTATCACATATTTCAATTTCAGTAACTGGGTTTTCAAATGGTTTGTTATTGGCAGCAGCTAGAATACTTACGATAGTATTTATATCTTCCATTGAAGTGGTTTCGTCGAGCGAAATACCGATTTGAGATTCATTAATATACCTGAAGTTTACCTGATTATTACGTGCGATCCGGAGTAATTTACTTTGGTCAAAATTCTCCGGAAGTTGAACTAATAAAGTATCAAAGAAATACTTGTTGAGTACCTTATATCCATATGCCGGAATTGCTTTATTGAGTATGCAGGCCATTTTATGGATATCCTGTGCAATGTTTCTTAAGCCAACCGGGCCATGATACACCGCGTAAAATCCGGCCATAGAAGCAAGTAATGCTTGTGCTGTGCAAATATTGGAGGTTGCCTTTTCGCGCTTAATATGTTGTTCCCTTGTCTGCAACGCCATACGAAGTGCGCGATTACCATTGGCATCAATTGATATTCCTATGATCCTTCCGGGAATATTGCGTTTGTATTTTTCAGTTGTTGCAAAATATCCGGCATGCGGGCCACCAAATCCCATGGGTATTCCAAATCGTTGAGATGAACCAACAACAACGTCAGCACCCCATTCCCCGGGTGCTTTTAATAAAGTTAAACTCAAAAGATCAGCGGCAACTATAACATCAATTTCTGATTGATGGGCCCTTGCTGATAAAGCTTCAAAATTTTCTATCTTTCCATACTGATCAGGGTATTGAATGATGAGGCCAAATATATCCTCCCCGAATGCTAATTGATTGTGATCCCCTATTTCAAGTTCAATGCCAAGTGGATAGGCGCGGGTTTGCAACAGAGCTATGGTTTGAGGGAAAAGATTTTCTGAAACAAGGAATTTATTGGCTCCAGCCTTGACTTTAGCCCTGCTTCTTCCGTTAAAAAGCATGATCATTGCTTCAGCAGCAGCCGTAGCCTCATCAAGCAGGGAGGAATTTGCAATCGGCAATCCGGTTAAATCACTGATCATGGTTTGGAAGTTCAGTAATGCTTCAAGCCGGCCCTGGCTTATCTCTGCCTGGTATGGCGTATAGGAGGTATACCATCCCGGGTTTTCCAGCACATTTCTTTGAATAACTCCAGGTAGAATTGTATTGTAATAGCCCAATCCAATATATGATTTATAAATTTTATTTCTGGAAGCCAGACCCTTAAGATGTTTTATGTATTCATATTCATTAATGCCAGAACCTATTGCCAGTGGTTTCTTTAGCCTGATGCTGGCAGGCACTGTTTGATCAATAAGTTCCTCAATGCTGCTCACACCAATTTGATCGAGCATAAAGTCAATTTCAGAACCTCTCGGTCCGTTGTGTTTGTGTATGAAATTGTTAGTAATCATCAGCTTATTATAATTGTAAAGACATCAATAAATTTTGCTCGCAAAATTATAAATCTTACCAAATATTAAAAGCAAAATTCGAAATTGTTAACAAAATAACAATAAAAAGCTTGACTTGTTAATTTTCAAAATAGGAGAGCTATTACCAATCTTTTTCGGTGTAGAATTTTTCCCAAATTTCATGGGTGCCATTTTTCACCCGGTCGATTTCCTGAGGGGTTAATCTTTTTTTCCAGGTAGTGATGTTTTTTTTCGAATCACGTTTAAGCCTGTCTGATTTTTTTGCTGTTGTGGAATCCAGAATTTTTTTACGGGTTTGATTCGTGAAATTCAGATGTACCTTTTTGTAGATCTTTCTGAATTCATCTACAGGATTCAAGGATAAATCTTCATGTCTGACAAAGATCCATTTCGGATATTTACTTTGCAGTTTGGTTACCTTATAATAAATAATATTCCAAAGTAATATTCCCTGATCGATAAGATCTGGTGGGTTTTCGGCAAAGGCTCTTATTTGTTTTTCAAATGGAGCAAGCTCTTTCATCAACTTTTCCTGTTCTACAAAATGGCTGAAGCTGTGTTTCCATCGTTTTACTTTAATACTTGCAACAAATGCGGCCGGATGCCTAACCATAACAACCACATCAGCTTTGAATTTTTTAGCAATCCATTCTGTTGACATGATCGCCAATGGATCTTTGATCAATGGTCGCTTGTTAATACGCTCATAAGCACTTTTAAAAAACCTTAATACATCTCTTGGCCCTCTTATCATTGCCAATTCCTTGGCTAAACCGTTTGCATTAAATTGAATAAGATCATTCAGATACTTATAAACTGCATCCTGTTTCTCTATAGGATCATCGAGGCTCACATATTCAAACCAATATTGTAAGGGATGAATTCGCGACTCATCAATATTAAAAGGTTCATGAATGTTTCGGATATGCGTTGGCAATGACATCATCTGGCCCACCCAGGTTGTTCCTGACCGGTGAGCTCCCGTCACAAATATCAATTTTCTTGTAGCCATTTTACCGTTTTAGATTTTTAACTGAATGAGTGTTGAAATGTTACTTTTAACTGTAGGAATTTTATTTAAACAAAATAAATCTCGTTTTGCTTTGATTCGGGTGAAATTATTAATGAATTTTTTTCTGGACAATTTGATGAAAGAATGAAAAACTATGTTGGAAAATCAAAGTCCCAGAAATAATCAATTATAATGATTCGTAAAACGGGATTATTGAATCCATGAAATTGGCCCCTGGTCCTTTAATATGCCCCTAAGTTCATAATAAGGTACCGCAATTTCAAGGGGCCCTGACGCGTATGGCGCAATTTCATAAACATTGTAATAAAATACAATGCCGTCGTTGTTCAAAAAAAAGTTGTTTGTAAAACCTATTTCTTCAATGAGAAATCCTGCCTTCTGAAGGTTTTCATCAGAATTAAGATCATTTAATTTCCGCAGCTTTTTATCGATTAAGGCATTTAGGCGAGGTTCAAATCCTTCGTAAAATAAGTCATTTAAAAGTATCCGCTGATTTTTTTTCAAATCAAAAACCAGGTTGTTTTGAATCCCAACACCATGGGCGCCACCCGTGTAAGCATATTTTTCGAGTCGCAATGAAAGCAGGTAATTATCATTATAAAGAACCTCTGAGGTATATTTCTTTTGCCAGTTAAAAGATGATAAAAGCTCAATATTGGGTATTCCTTCGGTAGTGGTTTGGTAGGAGTTAAAAAATGAATTGGCCATTTCCTTCATTAGTTTATCATAAGTAGTGAAGGGAATGGTTGTATCTGATGCAAATTGGGAAATATAAAAGTTTATTGTGTCCGCAACCTGATTGTTTTTATTCTCAGGAACTAAAAAAGAGATATCAATTTCTGCCTTCGGCATGTTTTTATTTGTGATATTGTTTTGTTCAACATAATGATAGTCATAATGGTGCATTGATTTGAGCTTTATGCTTCCGTGGTTGTAGTTTTCTTCAAGTTCAAATTTAACTTCCTGCTGGTATGTTTGTCGCATCCATTTGCCGGTCATATTTCCATTATCATGAAATATACCAATAAAGCGACTTTGGGGATTAATCTTTTCCCTGATTTCAAACCTTTCTCCTTCAATATTTCCGACAACTGCCATTGTTTTTCCATATTGGAAAAAGCCTTCATCTCCCGGCACGGGAAACCCATAATAATAATAACCGGTAATTGTTCCATTTTGGGAAAGCAAATCAAAGGTGATCAGCATGTTTGTATCAAGTGTGCCCGAATAATGTTTATACCCATCATTAACTCTGGTTTGTGGCTGAAAAGTGCTGGAATTAAAGGAGATAATTAATGAAATGACAAAGCTAAAATAAATCAGAACCAATCTCATAACCAAGTATTTTATATGCAATATTAAAAATGATACATGTTGGTTTAATATTTGAATCGTAAATTTATCATCAAACATTTCAACATCGTTTATGAGTTTGAAGATGATAAAATAGATATGTCAATAAACGGATAAACAATTCTTAATAATTAACTGTTAATGGGGTGTGATTTAATTAATTGTAATTTTGCACTTCCGTTTCCGCTACTTAAACTAACTGTTTGTAATGAAAAATATTTACTTCTTAGTGTTTTACTGTCTTATTCTACTGAGCTTCTCAGTAAATGGACAAAGCAATACAGCATTGCATTTCAACTATAAGGATAAGGTAAATGTCGATTATGAAATGATTGGATTTACTGAATTAACAGTAGAATCATGGGTTAACCTGGATAGGTATCATAGCCTGGGCAATGCTACCGGTAGTCCAATCATGATGCAAAAGACTGATCCTGCAATTACTTCACACAATGATTATGGCATTATATTGATGGTTTTGGGTTTGGGTCATTACCAGGGTCATGATAAACAGATGGCATTTGGCCTGAATTTCGGGTCGACAGGTATCTATCATGTGGGAGTTCATTCGGGAGACACCATTAGACTAAATGAGTGGCATCATCTTGCAGGGACTTATGATGGAACTTACATGAAGTTATATATTGATGGAGAATTGGTTAAAACTTTTAATGTTGTTGACTCACTTGGTGTTCAACCACTTTATAGCCCCAATTCTGGTATGTATTTGGGATATAGGGATGAAGGCCAATATGGTTATCTGGAGGGTGCTATTGATGATCTTAGAATATGGAATTATGCAAGAAGTCAGTCAGAAATCCAGGCAAATATGTACCGGGAAATTACCGGAAATGAATCTGGAATTTATACATATTGGGATTTGAATGAAGGTTCAGGGGACCAAATATTTGATAAAAGTTCAAATGGTTTTGATGGATTTTTAGGTTCATCTGAAGGTGCAGATGTTCGTGACCCGGATTGGTTTTCAAGTACTGCTCCAATTCCATATTACACAATTACCGATGGGAACTATGATTCCTCCTGGGTTTGGGCATCCGGACAATTAGCGCCCATGAATGATTGGGCACAGGTGAAGATTAATGATAATATAAATCTTGCGGCAGATGAAACGCTTTCCAAAATTATTATTGGAACCACCGGTGAATTCACTGTTGATAATACATACACATTAACCGTAGATGATGATTTTTTAATTGAATCGGATGCAACCGGAACGGGTTCTTTCATTGATGACGGAACATTATCTTACAGCAGTGCAACTGTTCAAAGGTATTTATCGGAAGATCAATGGCATTATGTGTCTTCACCCGTAACAGACGCAACTTCAGGGGTTTTTACAAGCATATATTTAAGAAGCTGGGATGAACCAACGGAAACCTGGAGTTATATCACAAGTACCACTGCTCCCCTGAATGAAATGCAGGGCTATGCAGCATGGGCATCTACTGCTTATACAGGAGCCACAACCGTTGATTTTACAGGATTGCTTAATACTGGTAATTACTCCATGTCATTATCAAATACTACAGGTACAAGTGCACCTCCGGGTGAATATCCGACAGGTTATAATTTTATTGGTAATCCTTATCCCTCAGGTATTGATTGGGATGATGCAAACTGGACGAAAACTAATGTAGATGATGCTATTTACATGATAACTTATATTATGGGAAATCGTCAGTATGCTTCGTATGTTGATGGAATAAGCACCCATGGTGCCACTAATGAAATTGCTCCTCATCAGGGGTTTTTTGTAAAATGCAATAATACTTCAGGCGGGAGCATTCAGGTAACAAACAGTACAAGAATACACACCGGTCAGGAATTATTTAAAAGTACGCTTAATGATGAGCAATACATTAAATTAACGGTGAAGGATGCAAACGGGCTTTATGACGAAACGGTTATCAGGGCAAAGGAAGGGGCAACTGTTTCATTTGATGGATTAATGGACGCCCTAAAATTGAAAGGAAGCACTGAAATTCCTCAGATTTACAGCAGTTTTGAACCTGAAACAATTTATTCAATCAATACTATTGATCATATTAATTCAAACACTGTAATCCCTGTTAAATTCGAGGCTGGAATAAGTGGTATTTATGAGCTTTCTTTTAAAACCAAGGATGGTTTAGCCTCATTGCCACTTTTTGTTTATGACAAAAAGGAAGCGGTGCTGTTTAATCTAAAAGCTTCAGGGGCTTATAAATTTACGGCTTCTGCTGATGATGATCCGAATCGTTTTGAACTTCGCTTTTCATATGGAGATTTACAATATGAGGAATCAATAAATACCGATGCCATGGTATTTGTTAAAAACCAACAAGTGGTTGTAAGTCTGGAAGAAAGTGAATTTGGCGAAGCAAGGGTTTTTGACCTTTCCGGCCGGTTAATAACCACAGCTAACCTATTTAAAGGAACAAATATGATTGACGTAAATTCGATGAATGGCTATTACCTGGTTGAAATTATTACACCTGAAAATATAACTACATGTAAAGTGTTTATCAATTAAGAACTTAATGCTGTTAGATTGAAAAGGCCCTGATTTTGTCAGGGCCTTTTCTTTTATCTGAGTTTCATATCATCAATGATCTTATCAATTTTATCGCTGAGTTCTTTTTCAGCATTCTTAAAATCACCCACATCCATAAGTTCTCCTTTTACACTGAAATAAAACTTGATTTTTGGTTCGGTTCCCGAGGGGCGAACTGAAATTTTACTCCCATCCTCAAGGAAGAACTGCAATACATTGGATTTTGGCAATTCAATCTTACTACTTGTTCCTGCTTTCATATCCTTTTGAACCTGCAATTGATAATCCCTAATTTCAACTAATTTGGAACCATTGATAGTTGCTGGAGGCGCACTCCTGTAACCATCCATCATCGCCTGAATTTCTTCTGCACCTTGTTTTCCCTTTTTCGTTACTGAGATTAGCTTTTCAAGATAAAATCCAATTTCCTTATAAATAACAGGTAAAAGCTCATAAAGTGTTTTGCCCTGATCAGCAGCCCAGGCTGCCGTTTCAGCGATCATACAACAGGAGATCACGGCATCTTTATCTCTCACAAAATCGCCAACAAGGTACCCATAGCTTTCTTCACCACCTCCGATAAATTGTTTTTTACCTTCAAGAAGCCTGAGCTTTTCGGCAATGTATTTAAAACCAGTGAGTGTGTCAAAACTCTCCACGCCATTTTTCAATGCCATGTCTTTCAATATTTCAGAAGTTACAATGGTTTTGACGATATATTGATTGCCATTAATTTTACCGGCTTCTTTCCATTTCTTAAGCAGATAATAAAGCAAAAGTGTAGCCGTTTGGTTACCGTTGAGCAGCACAAATTCATTGGTTGAATCCCTCACGGCAATTCCAACACGATCTGCATCGGGGTCGGTAGCCATCACTATATTTGCTCCTATTTCTTTGGCTTTTTCAATGGCCATATTAAGCGCTGCCGGTTCTTCAGGATTAGGTGATTTTACCGTAGGAAAGTTCCCGTCCGATACATCCTGTTCGGGTACGTTGAATACATTTTTAAAACCAAATGCTTTTAATCCGGATGGCACCAGTTGAACACCTGTTCCATGAATCGGGGTATAAACAATTTTCATGGATTCCTGCCTTTGGATGATGTCACCTGAAAGCGACAAGGATTTGATATTTTCAAGATAAACCTTGTCAATCTCTTTGCCAATCATCGTAACGAGGTTTGGATTTCTTTCAAAATTTACCTCATCTACACGCTTGATTTTATTTACTTCCTCAATTACATTTTTATCATGCGGACTTATCAACTGGCCCCCATCTTCCCAGTAGGCTTTGTAGCCATTGTATTCAGGAGGATTGTGCGAGGCGGTAATAACAACACCGGCCTGGCATTTTAAATGCCTGATGGCAAAAGATAGTTCAGGTGTTGGCCGCAGTTCTTCAAATACATAAACCCTGATGCCGTTGGCCGACATCACATCTGCAGTAATACCAGCAAAAAAAGTATTGTTATTCCTGCTATCATAAGCAATCGCCATTGATATCTCATCACGGTCGGCAAACATCTTTTTAAGGTAATTCGCAAGTCCTTGGGTGGCAGCTCCCACCGTATACTTGTTCATCCTGTTGGTTCCTACCCCCATGATTCCACGTAATCCGCCTGTTCCAAATTCCAGGTCGCGGTAAAAGGCATCAGTTAGCTCAGTTGAATCAGCTTCGATCAATGCCTTAACCTTATGTTTTGTGTCTTCATCGTATTTTCCTTCGAGCCATTTCTTAGCCCGGTCAATAATGTATTGTTCTGTATTAGCCATGTTTTTCGGTTTGGAATTATCTGTAAAAATATTGTTTTTCAGAATTAATCAATCTGTCGAATATAAACTTTAACTTAGATTAACTTTAAGCATTCATGCAATCCATCTTTCCAGTGGGGAATTTTATAATCAAAGGTATTTGAAAATAAATCCTTACTCATCACACTATAATAAGGCCGGCGTGCGGGCAGGGGATAGGCTTCAGTTGGAATTGGCAAAACCTCACAATTATTACCTGAAGAGTTTACTATTTCCAATGCAAAATCATACCAGCTTGCAACACCTTCATTTGAGAAATGATAAATTGAAGAGCTCGATTTTGCTTCATTAATAATCAGCTCCATAATTGCCTTTGCCAGGTGAGTGGCATAAGTGGGGGTCCCAATTTGGTCGGCAACGATGGTCAATTTATCTCTTTCGCTTGATAAACGGAGAATTGTTTTTAGAAAATTATTTCCAAATTCGCTGTAAAGCCAGGATGTACGGATTACAAAAGCTTTGTTGCAATTTTTCAAGGCTTCCTGTTCACCACCGGCTTTCGTTTTTCCATATGCACTTTCCGGTTTCATAGGGTCAGATTCTTTATAAGGCTTGAAATTTTTACCGTCAAAAACATAATCCGTCGAGATGTGAATGAACATGCAATTATTCATTTCACAAACCTGAGATAAATAGCCCACTGCTGTTGCATTGAGTAAATTTGCAAAGGAGGAATCCTCTTCGGCTTTATCCACGGCTGTGTATGCCGCACAATTTACCAAATGTGTAAATCCTTTTTCTTCAAAATATCGAGAAATCGCTTCTTTGTTGGTGATGTCCAACTCTTCTACATCGGTATATTCAAATGAAACGTCAGGGTAGAGGCCGGCTATTTTTTTAATTGACTGACCAAGCTGACCTTTACCCCCGGTGACTAAAACTTTCATAGAAGCTAAATTACGGATTTAAAATATTCAATGGTTTTAATCAATCCCTCCTGAAGTGGAATTTTTGGTTCCCACCCGAGTTCTTTTTTAGCAATTGTTATATCGGGTTGGCGTTGCATTGGGTCGTCCGCTGGCAAAGGTTGATTGATGATTTTTGACTTTGAATTTGTAAGTTCAATTACATTTTGCGCCAGCTCAAGAATTGTAAACTCACCCGGGTTGCCTATGTTAACCGGTCCGGTAAAAGCATCAGGTGTATTCATAAGTCTCACCATACCTTCAAGCAAATCATCTACATAACAAAAGCTGCGGGTTTGCGAACCATCGCCGTAAATGGTAATATCCTCATTTTTCAGAGCCTGAACAATGAAATTGCTTACAACACGGCCATCATTCGGGTCCATCCTCGGGCCATAGGTATTAAAAATACGCATCACTTTAATCCGCACATCATTTTGACGATGATAATTAAAGAACAGTGATTCGGCGCAACGTTTGCCTTCATCATAGCATGAACGCAATCCAATAGGGTTAACATGACCCCAGTAATCTTCTGTTTGAGGGTGTATCTCGGGGTCGCCATATACCTCGCTGGTGGAGGCTTGTAATACTTTTGCTTTTACCCTTTTTGCCAATCCCAGCATGTTAATCGCTCCCATCACAGAAGTTTTGATGGTTTTTATTGCATTATACTGATAGTGAATAGGCGATGCAGGGCAAGCCAGGTTATAAATTTCGTCTACTTCAATAAAAAAGGGCATGGTAACATCATGCCTGATCATTTCGAAGTAAGGATTATCAATTAAATGAATTACATTTTGTTTGCTGCCTGTGAAAAAATTATCGAGACAGATCACTTCATTTCCTTCATTTAATAAACGTTCGCATAAATGTGAGCCAAGAAAACCGGCTCCTCCGGTGACAAGAATTCTTTTTTTCATATTATCGAATTACGGGTTCTTAAAGTTTTTTCGGCTTTCCAATGATATTGGAATGAACACTATACGTAAAAACCCTGAATTAGTTCAATTTAAAAAGCATTATAAAAGAAGTAGTAAGCCATTACTACAGATATTCCTAATTTCATTACTGTTCCTGCTACAAATCCTATAAATGATCCCAGTCCTGATTTGAAGGCTGTGTTGGTATCTTTGCCGGCGATCAGTTCACCTGCGAATGCTCCTACGAACGGCCCCACAATCAATCCAAAGGGTGGAAAAAAGAAAATACCGATTATCAACCCAAATGTAGCTCCCCAAATGCCCTTTTTAGACCCTCCAAGTTTTTTTGTGCCCCATATGGGTACGTAATAATCAAGCAATGTAACTGCTGCTGTGATAAATGCCCACATTACAATAAAGTTGATCGTAAAGGGTGGTTTGGATGTGAGTTGAAGCATCAGCAAGGAGCCCCAGCTTAAAATCTGGCCAGGTAAAATTGGTAGAACACAACCAATAATGCCAACAATGATCAGGATCACTCCCAATCCTATCCACAGGTAATCAATACTCATTAATATTCTACTTTTTTATCCAAATTATTCCATTTTTGAAAAAGTTCAGCAGCTTCGGCTTTCATCAACTGTTCCAGGGGTATTTGCCTGTCTGCGATGGGTGCTTTGATCTCTTGATAAATGAGCGAATCATCAAATCCTGCCATTTCAGCGTCGTGCCGGTCGGCTGCAAAATATATTTTTGATGGCCGGGCCCAGTAGATTGCACCCAAACACATGGGGCATGGTTCGCAACTTGTATAGATTTCACAACCATCCAGTTGATAGCTTCCTAAATTGGTGCAAGCTTCTCTGATCGCATTTATTTCGGCGTGAGCAGTAGGATCATTTCCCTCCACTACCGTGTTTGCACCCCTTCCGATAATTTCACCGTTTTTTACAATCACAGCTCCAAATGGACCTCCCTTTTGGCTTATCAGATTTTCACCTGCCAATCGAATTGCCTCTTTCATAAATTGATTTTTTTCTTCCATAATAAACCTTTAGTTTGTGGTGCAAATTTACCACTTTCCTCTTTTTGTAGGAAGAAGAATTGCTTCTTTTAATAGTTCCAGGAATTCAGGCCTGCTAATCGAAATTGCTCCCATGCTTTTTAAATGATCAGTTTCAACCTGGGAATCAATGAACTTAAAATTATGTTTTTGAAGAAAGCTCGCAAGATTTACCAAAGCTACCTTGGAAGCATCCCGTGACTTGAAAAACATCGATTCACCAAAAAAGGCTTTGCCAAGCGATACCCCATACAAACCGCCAACCAGTTCCTCGTTTTGCCAGGTTTCGACGGAGTGGGCAAAACCAAGCTTATGCAAAGCAATGTAAGCTTCCTGCATTTCAGCGGTGATCCATGTTCCTGTTTGTCCAGGCCGGGGGGCTGTTTTACATGATTTTATCACTTCTTCAAATGCATTGTCGAAGGTGGTGGTGTATTTATTAAGCCGGATGGTTTGATCAAGGCTTTTAGAAATTTTAATGTTTTGAGGTAAAAGAATCATTCTTGGGTTAGGCGACCACCATAAAATGGGTTCTCCTTTTGAGTACCATGGGAAAATGCCATTTGCATAAGCTAAAATTAGTCGTTCGTGAGTTAAGTCACCACCTACGGCCAGTAATCCTGATTCATCAGCAAGTTCGGGGTCAGGGAAGACGATTTCTTCAGTTAATTTAAAAACAGGCATTATTAATGATGCTCGCTATCAGGTTCCACATAATTGATTAAAACGGAGTTTGAGTTGTTCTTTTCCTGTATCAGGCGCTGTTGTTCATCTATTTCTTCCTCAATCTCCCAAAGGTATTTTTTCTTTTTGGGTCCCTCTCTTCTGAAATAAAAAGCCAGAATTGATCCGGTAACAAGGCCCCAAAAATGAGATTCGTAGGAGATGTTTTCCTCCGGGAAAAAATCAGGAAAAACTCCCCAAACAAGGCCTCCGTATAAAAAAGTAACCAACATGGTTATGGCAAGAAGCCTGGAATCCCGACGAAATATTCCACTGAAAAACAGGAACCCGGCAAGTCCGTAAACTACACCCGATGCCCCAATATGCCACGATTCTCTACCTCCAACCCAAACGCAAATTCCTGTGATAATATAAATAATGATGGCTGTTTTAATGGCGATCTCCCGATAAAAATAAAGTAAACAAGCTGCAAGCACAAATAACGGCACCGAGTTCGCAGAAAGGTGTTTGATGTCGCCATGAACCAGTGGAGCAGTTATTATTCCTGTAAGTCCTTCCAATTTTAAGGGGTATATTCCAAGGTGATGCAAGTCCGTTTGAGTTATAATTTCACCCAACTTGATCAGCCAAAGGAGCAATATTATTAATGCCGGTGGAAGAAGGCTTTTAAGGATGTTTTGTTTTTCGTTAGCCATAACGGTTGCCAATCAAAGCTCATACCCTTGCTAAAATAGGCAAATTTTGGCAGATGACTGGAATTATAAAACTGTTGGAGGTTAAGAGTAAAGTGGCTACATTTGCCAAAAACCATAACTATGCGTTCTCTTCGATTTTTATTTCTGGTAGTAGTATTTCCTGCAATATCATTTGCACAAATTACTATTGATAATGGAGATATGCCCCAAGCAGGTGATACCATCAGGTTAAGCACAGCCTATGATATCTCGGGTTTGGATTTTAGTTCTACAGGACCTAATTTTAACTGGGACTTTTCCGAATTGCAGCCTGCTTTGCAGCGAGTTGATACATTCGTTTCAGTGCAGGAAACACCCTGGGTTTATCAATTGATCTTTTTTCTTTCTGCCAATCTGGCAAAAAAGCAACTTGAGTTTGATCAAATTCCAGGTTTTGAAGTTACCGATGTTTACGAATATTATAAAAATCAAAGTAGTGATTTCAGAAGTGTGGGATTTGGGATTACCCTGAATAGCATTCCATTGCCGAATAAATACAATGATCCGGATATAATTTTTAAGTTTCCGATAAATTATGGAAACCAAGACTCTTCTTATGCAACTTATGGTATTGATATTCCCGGAATAGGCTATACAGGGGGTTGGAAAAAACGGGTCAATTATGTTGATGGCTGGGGAACACTTACTACTCCCTTCGGAAGTTTTGAAACGGTCAGGTTAAAATCGGAAGTTTTGCAGTTTGATAGTCTATATATCGATTCACTTGGTTTTGGAATACCGATTTATCGACAATATACTGAATACAAATGGTTAGGTGAAAACAAAGGACTGCCTTTGTTAAAAGTGACGGACGACGGGTTGTTGCCTTCCTATCTTTATATGGATTCGGTTCGGATGCTTACAACCGGAGGAGTAAATCCTGCCCAATTAAAGGCAGAGATAAATTTATTTCCTAATCCTTCAGATGGTCTGCTTAATATTACCATCGAGGCTGAGTCAAATGCTTCCATTGATGTGTTTTTTATTGATGCCGAAGGCAGACAGGTGTATCAGCACAATTTACAAGGTCGTTTCCAAAACAAAAAGCAGGTGCAAATTAATTTACGAAATAAGGGATTTGAACCTGGATTTTATTATGCGATTATCAGGCAGGAGAATAGAATTGCTGTTAAAAAACTGGTAATTCAATAGGGGTTTGAGTTAAGTCTGAATTTCCCATTTGCGTTTAACATTGTTCCAGATGAATGTATAACTATGACCAGTTATTATTCTGTAAACCGCAAAATTATTTCTTTCCCGGAAACGTATAAATAGCGACATGCCTTTCTCAAAATCAATTTGACCGGATTGATTCCCTTCCAGGTCAAAATTTTGCCATTCATTTTGATCGTGGCTTATCTGAAACTGAATTTTTTTGTTGGATGCATTTTGAAGGATAATTGATTTTGGATCAATTTGCTCTGCTGTGGGATTTACACCAGATTTTTTCTCTGATGGATCAGCTTTTGCCAGAACTTCCCTGGGTTTAATGTATAACTTTTCGGGAGTAAACTTTTCTTCAAAATAATGACCTTCCTGTCCAAGCATCCTTTTGCCCGGTCCTGCCGTTTCTGCGATCAGAAATTTTTCGCCTTCAAATCGCACAAAGGTCAATCCTTTTTCGGGTGCTGCCTTAATTGCTGATAAAACATGTTTTTGCTGATTTAAAAAAATAAAATCCTCTGAAGGAATTAGATACGCAATAATTCCTGCGAAAAGCAAAACTTTTGAGTCGCAATCACCAAAACCTTCAATTAGTAATTTTGGTGGCGGGCTAACTCCTCCATAGTGACGTGATTCGTCCTCGTAAGTTGGGATTCCGTAAGGTATGTCCTGGACAAAACGCATGGCGAACTCTACCCGGTTTCGTGGGGTGTCAAGGCCATATTCACCCAATGACCTCACAATCATTCTGGCAATGGGAAGGCATACCGATTCACTATAATATTCCACTACAGCACTTTTGTCGACTTCGATGGTGTTTTCACTGAGCCTGAATAATCCATCCTTTAAAACTTGCTTGCGATATTCCAGGTTTTCTTTGGTATCCATATATGGCTCAAACATCCACATTGGAATCCCAAATTTACTGATCATCCTATTCGCTCCGTCCACCGGAATATTGAGCGAATAATTTTGCAGATTATTAAATGGATCTCTGAAAGTATATTGCACCCGGTAATGATCCTCAATAACTGAAACTTCATATACTACATGTGGATTTTTCTCAATGTTGTGGTCTGCCAAAAGATAAAATGGCAGCATTAGCCAAATTAAAAAGATCGCTAATTTGTATGGAAAAGTATCTGGAATTAACACCCCGGATAAACGGAAATTCTGGAAAGTTATTTTAGTCCTTCTTATTTATTAAGGATATCGGCCATAAATTCCTTTGAATGCATTTTATAGGTGATGCCAACGGAGAAAAACCAGTATTTGTCGTCTCTTAAGGCAATCTTTGCATCCAGTTTATCACTGTTAATATACCTTGAAGATGCCTCCAGTTCAAGATTAAAATTGTCGTTTAATTTGTAATTAACACCAATACCAACCGGGAAAATAATTTCTGTAACATTGCCCGTTTTAGAGGGATCGCTGCCATTTGATTCAGGATCATCTGTAACTACATCATATCCAATACCATTTAAAACCTCTCCATTTGCATTCCTCAAAAGTGAATGATAGTTAATAAATCCAATCCCCGCAAATGCATATGGGCGATATTTTTCAAATTTGAAATTTCTGTTAATCCAGCGGTTCATAATCACCTGGAAGTTCAGACAGCCCTCAAAATAATTGTTTTTAAAACTTTGTCCGTTTTTCTCGCCGGTTAATTTCCCAATGTTAAACTGTAGCTTTGCACCGCCATTGATCACGCCTGTAGATAAAAGTTGTTTATTTCCGGCAACCCCAAATACCCCGGGAAGTCCGATGTTCTTTTTGGCATCCACATCACCACGGAAAAGCGAAAGTCCGAATTGTCCGGTTACTGAAAGGTTATCCATGAGCTCCGGTTTATTAATGGCGTAGTAATGACCGGCACCTCTGGGGACAATTTCACGCATTTTTCGCCGAAGTTTCATTTCATCGGTGTTAAAAGCAATCAGCGAGAATAATATATAATGGTTATCAACATTGTCTTTTACCACTACCTTGGCTGTTTCATCATCCCTGATAAATTTCCATGTAGCAGCTAGCACATGATTATTGCCATTTTGATCGTAATCAAGTTTGATAAGGTTATAAGCCTTTTTAATTCCTTCGGTAAAAGTGCTTTCTCCATCAAGATAAATAACTTCTTTGGTAAATAGTTTTTTTAATTCGGCATCCGTGAGCGTTATCTTTCTTGGACTTACATCATAATTGGTTGAATAAATCAATACCCTCACTTCATAAGTTAAATCTGCTTTTATCCTGTGTTTGAGTAAATACGAAAATGCTTTAATTTCATCGTTTCGTTTGTGCTGATCAAAATATACATCAGCGGCGTCCATTACAAGGATGATCTTATTTTGACCTTTTGGCGCCACCACCGGTACAGGTTGTGGTTTCTTTTCTTCCGGTGTTTTCTCAACCACCGGTTTTGCCTCTTGATCTACTGTAATATCAGGAACTATAACCGGCACAATAACTTCTTCTTCCACAGGCTTTTCCTCTATGGCTTCTACTACTTCACCATCGTTGGTCTCAATGTCGGTAACAACAACCGGAATAACCTCCGGCACTATTTCCTTATCCTTAACCGATACCAGTCCTGATCGCTCTGTACCCACGTAAATAGAGTTGTCAAAGTAGGTCATACAGGTGATTTCGTCATCCGGCATTGAGCTGTTCTGAAAATCGTAGACCTGCCAGGCTTTTCCGTCAAAAACATTAATGCCTCCTATGTAGGTACCAATCCAAACCCTGTTCTTTTCATCAATAGCGATAGGTCTTATGTTATCATCAGTAAGGCTTGAATTTGCTGCATTATATTTTACCCAATACACGTCATTAAAAACATTTAGGCCACCGCCTCCGGTTCCTATCCATTTTTTATTTTCATTATCTATCGCAATTGAATAGATGTAATCATTGGTAAGCTTTGAATTCCGTTCGGTGTAAATATTCCAGTTGGTGCCATCAAAAGAAGCAATTCCACCACCCTGCGTTCCCAACCACAAAAGCCCGTTTTTATCCTTAACAATGCTTACCACCTTATTCGACAAAAGCGGAGAGTTTTCGTCATTATAAATTGTCCAAATTCCGTTACTATACTCAGCAAGACCCCCAAAATAAGTTCCTACCCACACAGTTCCATCTTCATCACAATAAATGGTCATAACCACATTGGATGATATTCCAGAGTTAGAAGTTTTAAATATTTCCCAGTTCGTGCCATCAAACCTGGCAAGACCACCACCGTCGGTTCCGATCCATTTTACGTTGTCTTTATCAACTGCAATCGCGTTAACATAATTGTGGGGTAATTCAGAATTTGAAGTATTATAAATAGTCCAGGTATCATTTTGTAAAACACCAATACCTCCCATGTAGGTACCAATCCATAAAGCGCCATCCTTATCTACGACAGCAGATTTTATAGTTTGATTTGGTAATTGGGAATTATCAGAGTTAATGATCCCCCATTCCAGGTCCTGGGCATATGTGGTTGCGGCTGTAAAAGCCAGCACTATCAACAGAATTCTCAACATTAAAGCCATATTAGGTAAAATACACCTCACTACTACGTGCACCTATTTATTTAGTTACCAAAATAAATCTAAAAATAGGAAAAAATCCAAATTTAGGAAAACTTGGAAATTATAGGGCTATTTTACTATTAATTTCAGCGCAGAATAAGCATTTCCGCCATTTATTTTAACAAAATATATTCCCGATTTTACCAAATTCCCATCCTGATTTTGCCGATTCCATTCCAATATTTGGAATTCATCAGTGGATTCAATTGGCTGTAAATTGCAAATAAACCGACCGGATTGATCATAGATTTTTACACTGGTTTTTTCATTTTCTGCACCCCTTATAATAATTTGAGTGCTGTTTGTAAAAGGATTTGGGGAGGCTGTTAACGACAAAGAGGCCTCATTGATATTTATACCAACCGCCGTATCCGCAATGATATAATCTTCTTTTACGATGGTATTAGCGTTTGATCCATCACTAACAGTTAAACTTACCGAGAAAATGCCGGTAGAGGTATAAGTATGTACCGGATTTTGCTCGTATGAGTCGATAGTACCATCATTTTCAAAATCCCATTCCCAGCTGGTTATACTACCTGTTGAGAGGTCAGTAAATTCCACATCAAAGGGAACCAATCCAAATGTGGTATCAGCAACAAAATCTGCTAAAATCAAAGCGCTATTCAATCCTCCCGAAATACAAGTCAATGTGCCCAACCGGCCACCGACCACCATTTCCCAGGATCCATCCCCATTGATATCCGGTATTGCGCCAATCCCGTCAACAGGTTCACTATAATTGGTACTATATAACTGATCCCCATTCGTTCCATCCAGAAAATACACGAAATTACTTCCAAATAAGGTTCCTGCTATCAAATCATTGATGCCATCTCCGCTAACATCAGGAATACGGTCAATATTCCAGCATTTGTCAGCAAGGGAGGTTAGCCATATATTTTGACCGGTGGTGCCATCAACAACCACTGCATTGGTGCTGCTGCTTGCAAAAGCAATATCTGCTGATCCGTTTCCATTAACATCGTCAAGCCTTTCGGTCCGGAGCATGATTGCCGAGCCCACTGATCCATTCTGAAATACTACACCATTGGTGGCATTCAAAAAATAATAATTGCCGCCAAAATCAGCAGCAACAACGTCTTTAACATCGTCGCCTGTGCCATCATCAAGTTGCTCAAGTGCCCAAACTGATGTTCCTGAAGTTGTATATGTCCAAACAATTGCGCCGTTGCTTCCATTGATCCCATATACTTTTCCTTCTGTTTCACCATTATTGGATGAACCACCAATGGCATCGGGAATATTGTCACCGGTAAAATCAGCAGCTCCGATCACTGAGAAATTGGGACCATCGGTATAGGTATCCCAGATTACAGAACCATCTGTTCCGTCGAGACAGAATATTCTTTTAGGACCAGTATTGCTGCCATCATTCCCGGTGGAGGCAAGCACATCCGAAACCCCATCATTGTTGTAATCATACTTGCAATAAACCTGGTATACCCATCCGCCACCACCATAATTGTGCGTGTCGTAAATCCACAATTGCTGACCGGTTTTACCTGAAAGGGCTTTTATAGCTCTAACGCCACCCACCAATCCGACAATCACATCCTGGTAACCATCAGCGTTAATATCTTCAATGGTAGTAAGCCCATTTTGACCATACACAGATCCGGCTTCATTTTGCCACATGATATCTGCCAAAGCGTGTGAATTGCCGTTAAAACATCTTATAAAATCATCTTCAGAACAAACGATGACTTCGCTTACACCATCATCATTAATATCATTTAAAGGTCCGATGGCTTTTACACTGTTATCAAAACTCGTATTGATTTGGTAATTCCAGAAGTTTTCTCCCATGGGGTATTCATCCTCAAGGGCTGCACCTGAAAGTGTGATTTCAATATCGCCCTGGCTCGGGTCGTTGTGAGCAATGGAGGCTACACCACTGAAACTGCTTGCTTCTTCAGGATGAAACCAAAAGCCAATATCCACAGATCCTAAAACCGGAACATTCATAGGCAAAGGGAAATTGTCTTCAAGATAGAAGGCCGGATCATCAAAAGTAATATCACTGATTTCTAACGACTGATCACCATCATTATATATGGTACAAAACCAACGTTTGTTGGCATTGAACCGGATGGTTCCCCAATTATGGGTTTGCACAGGTACATTAATATGCGGACCTTCAAATACAGCAGTGCCATTCAATTCCAGTTCAACTTCTGTTGTTACCGGATCATTCGACTGCACCGTAACTGTGGTAGCAAGGGTTCCTGTTTCGGTTGGTTTATATTTCAGGTCAATAGACTCAAAATTGCCAGGTGCGATTGCAAGCGGAAAAGCCTGGGAATTAAATATAGGTACGGCATTCTGAATTACTAAACCTGTAATTTCCAGATCAGCAATTCCCGTGTTTTGAACCTGGCAATTCCACGTTACTGAATCTCCGATGGTAACAACTCCATAATCGTAAGCAGTAACAGGGACGTTGATTTGGGGTGTTCCTCCACCTGCCAAATCTACCTTATAAAGGGTGCTGTTGGACGATAATTGCCCATCCACATACCATAAATATTGTCCATCAAAAACAACTCCTGAAGGTTTGATGTTTTCACAATCGTGGCTTTCCAGGAGATTTCCGCTTTGATCAATTTTATATAGCATATTTCCATCGTAATCAGCTATCCATAGGTTATCCCCTTCCACACATAAATCCCAGGGTTGTTCGTCGGGCGACTGAAATGAGGTGATCACTGCTCCTGTAGCATTTACCTTATATATAGTTCCGGGGTTTGGATAATATGTTGCAACCCAAAAATCACCATTATCATAAGCGATCCCTGACATATAATGATCGGGTAGGTCAAATTGAGAAACCGTATTTCCTGTAAAATCAAGCTCCATTGCATAAGCTGGTACAGTGGAGCTCAATCCATGGTCGGTTATCCACAAATTGGTGCCATCGAAGGTCATACCGTATGAATCATTTATTGAAGGATTTGTAAAAAGCAAAGTATAACTACCATCGGCAGGATCAAACTGATAAACCTGGTCGCCATTGGCACCATAAATACCGAAATAAATGTATGTTCCGTCCCAGGCTAAACCGGAAGCTTTGCCGGGAATATCGTAGCTGGCTACAATGGTCCAGTCTAAAACACCTTTTTCCTGGCTGTTTTGTCCCTGGCCCGATATATTGTTGGCAAAATTGATTTGATATGATAAAAAACAAACTGCTAAAATGAGGGTAACTAAATATTTCATGATAATATGTTTTAGCTTCAAATTTCGTAAGAATTTGTGTACCATTTGCAAAACTTTTCAACATCAGCCGGTATTGGACAAAAGGCCGGAAAAAGTTTGTAATTTTGGCCAACATTTTTGGAAACGGGATAATTCATGGAAAACTTTGTTGTTTCAGCTAGAAAATACAGGCCTCAAACTTTTGATACGGTTGTAGGGCAGGAGAGTATTACCAGAACACTCAAAAATGCGATAAAAAGCAATCACCTTGCCCAGGCATTTTTGTTTTGCGGACCAAGGGGTGTGGGTAAAACAACCTGTGCAAGGATCCTTGCCAAAACCATCAACTGTTTTAATCCTTCTGAAAACCTCGAAGCTTGTAACGAATGCGAATCCTGTACATCTTTCAATAACAATGCCTCTTTCAATATTCACGAACTGGATGCTGCTTCCAATAATTCGGTTGAGGATATTCGAAATTTGGTTGACCAGGTGCGGATTCCACCCCAGGTAGGTAAATATAAGGTCTACATCATTGATGAGGTACATATGTTGTCATCGGCGGCGTTTAATGCATTTTTGAAAACCCTGGAAGAGCCACCGGCCTATGCAAAGTTTATCCTGGCAACCACCGAAAAGCATAAAATTATCCCAACCATTCTCTCACGTTGCCAGATTTATGATTTCAAGAGAATCACTGTCGAGGATATTGCAACGCATCTGAGCTTTGTAGCAAATAAAGAGAGTGTAACTGCGGAGCCCGATGCATTGCACATCATCGCTCAAAAATCTGACGGTGCCTTGCGTGACGCCCTCTCGATCTTTGATCAGATCATTAGTTTCAGCGGGAAAAACATCACCTATAAAAATGTGATCGAAAACCTGAATGTACTCGATTACGACTACTATTTTAAGCTCGTTGATGCAATACTTTTAGGAGATATAGTTACCACACTGCTAATAATAAATGATATCATCGATAATGGCTTTGATGGGCAGCATTTTCTCATTGGGTTTGGTGAGCATTTACGAAATCTGTTGGTTGGGAAAGATCCGCAGACCATTGATTTGCTGGAAGTAGGAGGGAGTATCAAGCAGCGCTATCTGGACCAATCGAGAAGTTGCTCCGTTGATTTTCTGCTGAAATCCCTTGATATTGGAAATAGATGTGATATTGAATACAAAAGCAGCAATAATAAAAAACTGCACCTTGAACTGGCATTAATGCAGATGTGTACTCTGGCTAAGCCCGGTTCAAAAGCAGAGCTAACTGTTCAGGTAAGACCCGAAAATAAACAAAAACAGAATCCTACAGAAATTACCGAAAAACCGAAGCCGGCCCCTGAGCCAGTAACTAAATCAACTTCACCTGTTGTACCTTCACAGACCACACCTAATCCGGTAGTGTCAAGGCCATCAGTACCTGGTACGATTTCCATTAAAAATCATCAACAAGACAAAAAAAAAACGGATGAAGCCGATGCAGAAGATTTAAGTGGTAAACCTGCAGATGAATTTGATCAGGTTAAACTTATTGAAGCCTGGAAAATATTGACAGATTCTTTTGCCCGTGATAAAAACTTCCATTCAACTTTAACCAAGAATCAACCCGTACTTCAGGGAAATTTTAAGGTTCATTTTGCAGTGGATAATAAAATTCAGAAAAGTGAGATTGATGACCGAAAGCTTGATATATTGCCAGGCTTGAGAGAGACATTGAATAACTGGCAGATTCAGCTGGAGGTGATTGTAAATGAGAATACAGAAGAGAAAAAACCCTATACACCCCAGGAGAAATTTAACAGGATGGCGGATAAAAATCCTGCACTAAAAAAACTAAAAGACCAATTGGACCTGGAAATTGACTTTTAATGAGAATATTATCAAAAATAATTTTGGGACTTTGGGGCTGGAAAGTGATAGGAGGGATCCCGGCCGATTTGAAAAAATGTGTGGTAGTTGTGGCCCCACATACCAGTATGTGGGATTTTGTTATCGGACGGCTCGCGTGGTTTGCCCTGGGGCTCAAAGTTAAATTTTTAATTAAAAAGGAGATGTTTGCTTTTCCTTTGGGGTCGCTGCTGAAAGGGTTGGGAGGCATCCCGGTAGACAGGGGTAAAAGTTCCCGGCTTGTTGATTACGTTGCCGACCTGTTCGATCAGCATAAATCGCTTTATATAACCATTACCCCGGAAGGCACCCGAAGGCTAAACCCAAAATGGAAAAAAGGCTTTTATTATATCGCTCTCAAAGCCAATGTGCCGATTGCATTGGGTATTTTAGATTACAAAAGGAAAGAAGCAGGAGTTGAGCAGATTTTTACACCCACCGGAAATTTTGAAGAAGATTTTAAAATCGTTGAAGATTTCTATCGGGGGCGAGGAGCCAAACATCCCGAAATGTTTAACCTCACCTAAATCCGCTTTATTGGTAAACTTTAATTTCCGCTTCCCCTTTTAGTACCCTGAAACCGTTGAACGCCAGTGCCCGCATTTCGTCTTCGCCCGGGTAAACATGCACGGGTGCTATAAACCTTACTCTTTCAATAATGAGATTTACAAACCATTTGCTGTTTGCAACACCACCGGTGATTAAAATGCCATCAACTTCTCCTTCCAAAACGGTTGCCATTGCACCTATGTCTTTGGCAACCTGGTAAGCCATTGCCTGCATGATAAGACTTGCCCGTTCATCCCCTTCGAATGCTTTCATTTCCACTTCATAGGCGCTGTTGGTGCCCATATATGCAACCAGTCCTCCCTGTCCCTTGATCATGTTAATGATCTCCTTCTGGGTAAATTCACCGCTAAAACACAGTCGCACCAGGTCACCCACGGGTAATGTCCCGGTTCGTTCTGGTGAAAAAGGCCCTTCACCATCCAAACCCTGATTTACGTCAATAACACGTCCCTTGCGGTGAGCCCCTACCGTAATCCCGCCACCCAGGTGAACAAGGATCAGGTTCATGGCTTCGTAGCTTTTCATTACCGACTTGGCATGTTCGCGGGCGACTGCCTTTTGATTTAATGCATGAAAAATAGATTTCCTTTTGAATCGCGGATGGCCTGTAAACCTTGCCAGGTCAATCATCTCATCTACCACCACGGGGTTGGCAATATAAGCTTTTGCTCCTTTAAGTGATTTTGCAATATCATGGGCAATCAGTCCTCCAAGGTTGCTGGCATGTTCACCAAGGGGGCTATTCTGCAAATCGCGGATCATGGCCTCATTAACACTGTAAATGCCGGATTCAATAGGTTTTAGCAAACCACCTCTGCCCATTACAATACGGATGTTTTCAAGCGGAATATCGGCTTCTTCAAGCTGTTTAATGATAAGTCCTTTCCTGAATTGAAACTGATCGGTGATCTTCTGAAATTGAGCAAGTTGATCCTGACTATGCTTTATGTTTTTGAGAAACAAAGGTGATTCTCCATCATAAACCGCAATTTTTGTAGAAGTAGAACCGGGATTTATTGCCAGAATCCATGCTTTATTGCTCATAATCGGGATAAGGGGTTCAATGATTTTTTGATGTATTGATTTTATTCAGGATCAATTTCATTACAAATATATGAACTCAGTAAAAAAGAGAAAATTAATTTTATCCTGATTAACCAATAGCTGCAGCCAGTGAAATTGATAAAAATTTACTTTTTTCTGAATCTGCCCTTGATGTAAGTACAATCGGCACCTTAGCTCCCATAATTACAGCAGCCGTAGAAGCTCCTCCCAAAAAGTTAAGGGCTTTGTAAAGAAAGTTCGCGCCGTTGATATCAGGAGCTACAACAATATCTACATTTCCGGCTACTTCACTTTCAATGTTTTTCACCTCCGCAGCCTTTTTCGAAACGGCATTATCGAGCGCCAAAGGTCCGTCGATAATGCACCCTTTAATCTGCTGCCTTTTATTCATCATTGATAAGGTGGCTGCATGCATGGTTGATTCCATTCGCTGGTTTACGGTTTCAACGGCTCCAACAACAGCTACCTTAGGATTGGGCTCACCAAGTTTGTGAAACACTTCAATGGCATTTTTTATCAACCCGATTTTATCCTCAAAGCTTGGCGCAACATTCATGGCCGCATCTGTAATTCCAAGTAATTTATGATAATATGGTGATTCAAACAAAGCAACATGGCTGATAATTGCTCCCTTGCGCAATCCATGGTCTTTATCCAATACGGCTTTCATTAAAAAACCAGTGCTTACAAGGCCCTTCATCAGGATTTCGGCATGGCCGTCGCGGATAAGCTGGCTGGCCTGCAAGGAGGCTTCAAATTTATCCTCTATATCAATGATGTCATATTTTGAAATATCATATTGAATATCCTTGCAAATTTTTTCAATTTTAGGTTTGTCGCCCACCAGTACTGGTTCGATAATGCCATTGGTATCAGCATTTTTAAGCGCTTCAAGTACATCATAATCGCCGGCGGCAGCTACTGATATTCTTCTTTTACGTTTGGATTTCGCTATTTCAACAAGTTCCGATAAGTTTCTGATCATCGTATTTTTATTATGAGTTAATTTTTAAAACAGTTTGCAAAAATATGATTTGTTAATAGATTAACAAGTGGAGGTGGAAATATTCTTATGTTAGAATATCGTTTTTAAGCCGGATTTTAGCTGAAGTTTTTCCCATCGTGGCACATATTTTCAATATTGGAAAAATTATTTTGAGGTGAAAATATTATATGTCTTTTTAAGTTGCTGGGAATTAGATGGAAAGGAATTTTTACATCCGTATGGCATAGTACTTGAGAATTCAGCTTCGATAATTATTTTTCATTAGCGTAGAGGGTGAAGCCTGTTTGTATCAATTACATTCAGGCTTCTAATTTTATCGGAAAAATCTTTCCGGGAAGTTTATCAAATAAAGTTTACGCGTTGCCCTGGTAAAGGCCGTATAGAGCCAGCGATTAAAGGCATGATCCATATGTTCCTCTTTGAGGTATCCCAAATCAATAAATACATTTTCCCATTGACCACCCTGGGTTTTATGGCAGGTAAGCGCATAGGCAAATTTCACCTGAAGCGCATTAAACCAGGGATTTAGTTTCACTTTCTCCAGCCTTTTTCTTCTTTGGGGAATATCTTCATAATCTTTCATTACCGCCTCAAAGAGGTTATTTGATTGTTCTCTGTTTAAAGAAGGTCCCTCAATCATAAGCGTGTCGAGCATAATTTTAACTTCCAGTTCCGGTTCATCCGGATAGTCGGTCATTCGGATGGTGACGTCTGCAAATCTGAACCCGTAAAGATTTTCGTATTTGTTTATTTTCAAAATTTCAACAATATCGCCATTGGCAATAAAGCCGGCTGCTGAATCTTCGGGAAGCCAGAAATAATTGTTTTTTACCACCATTAGCAAATCGCCGCTGGCAATCTCATTTTCGCGGTACAAAATACGTTTCCTGATTTCCTGGTTGTAAATATTGGCCCTTTTATTCGACCGGGTTATAAGTGTACTGTTAAAATCATCGTTTCCTGAAAATGCTGAATTCAGGTTATCTTCAAGTGTTTCACCGGTAATTGCAGCTATATCCGTGAAATGATTCATATTTATGAAATGGCTCAAATTGGGAATTTCAATTTCACTTCTAATGGCGGTAGCGTTGGTAAGTATCCCGGAATCTTCTGCTTGCCTCACCACTTCTTTTAATTCGAAATTTTGAACTTCCAGGTGAAACATTGATTGAAGATATTTGATATCGAGGGCGGGGCTAACATCCATTCCGACGGGTGGCAACTGCGCTGAGTCACCGATCAGTACTAGTTTACAGTTTTTGCCCGACTGTACATAATTCACCAAATCTTCAAGGGTATTTCGATTCGTAAATAAACTGTCGCCCGTGAGATCACCGGTTTGTATCATGGAAGCCTCATCAACAAAAAATATTGTGTTAACATGTTTGTTCCTGTTTAAAACCATCTGGAATGAACCATCGGGCCTACGACCGACCAGGTATATTTTTTTATGAATGGTAAATGCCGATTTTCCGGAGTATGATTTTAAAACCTTAGCAGCACGACCGGTTGGAGCTAACAGCACCGACTTTTTTTGGATCCGTTGAAGATTGTTTACCACGGTGCTTACAATGGTAGTTTTACCGGTTCCTGCATATCCTTTTAGAAGGAATAGTTCTTCGTTTTGTGGATTTAGTATGAAATGGGTTAATTTACCTAAAAGTTGCTTTTGTCCAAAAGTGGGATCGTAAGGAAATTGATCAATCAGGGTTTTATAGAACTCGCTGTTATTCATAGCACATTTGATAAATCAAAATGGGTACCCGATCCCAAGGTTTAATACAGGTTTAAACCAGCCGGCGTCTGCACCTATTACAAATCTATCGCCCTCCTGGCGGGCAGGATCTTTAATTCTTTGGGCAAAATCAATCCTGAAAATAAAATAGCTGAAGTCGAGTCGTATCCCCAATCCTGCGTCCATTGCAAGCTGATTGATGAATTTATCACCATAAAACTTACCGCCTGGATAAGTCTCATTATCCCGGAGCAGCCATATGTTACCAATGTCATAAAAAAGCCCGCCGGTGAAAAACCGGTATATTGGAAACCGGTATTCCAGGCTTCCTTCGATCAAAATGTCACCCACACGCTCAATGTCAGCCCTGTTGTCAGGCTTAACATAACTTCCGGGTCCCAGGTAACGCAGTGTCCATGCCCGCATTCCATTGGCTCCGCCCCCAAAATACCCCTTTTCATAGGGGATGTCGATGGAGTTACCATAAGGAATGGCAATACCCCCAAATGACCGTATGGCTATGCTGTGGTTATTGTCGAGCATAATATAATACCTGAAGTCGCCATTTACTTTGAAGTATTGTGCATAGCGAATTCCAAAAACGGTGTAAAAGCCCTCATCATTTTTTTGGGTATTTGATGCCCCTACCGCAAGATCAAGTAAGTTACCGGCAGCTTCAATATCGCCGCGGAAATACATGAAGTTTTTAATCTTGTTTATTTCCTGATTGCTGTACATGTAGCTGTATCTGCCACCCAAAATCATGTGATCCGTATATTGATTCCTGAAACGTTCTGTTTCGGTGGATAACAGTGAATCAAAATAGGCTGTGGTGTTTACCTTAATTAAGTTGACATCGGCAGGGTACAAAATATGTTTTACAAAGTTATTCTGCGACCATTCATATCCAAAAGTTGCATTGGTGATGATGCGGTCATATTCAATCCTGTCCTGAATGTTATAACCAATCCCGATGGTTGTTTTGGGCCTGAAGTACCTTGAGAATACATCATCGTTGATGGGTGCCAGGAATTTTGGGATATACAAGCTTACATCCACCCCCGCTTCAAATGTGTTAAATAACCACCATTTTTGCGCGTTCAGGATTTCCGCATCATAACCCGAGTTTTGGGCTTCCAGCGCACCTTTTAATCTTACATTAAGTACTTCAGCACCCCGAAATAGATTTTTGTTTTGGTATACAAGGTAAGTAGCCACACCAAGGTCGCCACCCGAGTTGGTCCCCTGGAATTCGATGGAGTAGGAGTTAACAGGATTACGGCGCAGATTTACCGTGCAATCCAAATAACCTTTACGGTCGTCAGCAGGTATCTTATGATCGTTTTCTTTAAAGTTTACATCCACATACCTGTATATATTCAGCTCATTCAGTTTCCGGTAGGTTTGACTGGCATCAGTAGCGTTGTATTTTCGTTCCGTATCCACAAACATTGATCGCGAAATTACCTCGGGCCGTATTTTGAGCGGGGGAACGTAAATGAACTTGTATTGGTTGGTATGACTGCTCTCTGTATTTGTATAGGTGGCAATGAGTGTGTCGTTGTGAATGGAATCCGACATCAGCAAATTATGGTCGGGATGGATGGTGACCTTATTGATATAATAAACCTTATGGTTGGCATACACGGGTTTACCATCGGGGCCGTTCTCCTGGGTTCTTACATTTTTAATGCGAAGTGTAAGGTCAACTTCTCGCTGGCCAATGGTGGTGTCGGCTTCAAAAAATATATAATCCTTACTAAACGCAAAATAGCCATGATCTCTTAATATGTTTGATAAGCGCTGCCTTTCCTGATCAAGTGTTGCAGAATTAAATATGGAACCGGTCCGGATCAGCCTGTTTTGATTATTCTTTACAACCAGGGCTGCTACCGAATCATCCGGAATATTGTAAACAATTGATTTTATGCGGTAAGGTTTGGAAAGCTCAATCTTGTAAATCACTTTTTTCTTAACATCATTGTGCATTGAGGCTATTTCATGGTTTATTTCCGAGTCATAAAAACCATTGTTGTTCAGGAAGCTCTTCATTTGATCCTTCGATTCTTCAATCATCGATTTGTCAACAACTACCGGTTTTTCTCCCCCGTTTTTAAATACACTGTTGAACCATAATTTAATAGGGAAAATTCCCAAAAACCGATCATTGGTCTTTGGCTGCACAAGACTTTCAAGATCGCTTGAAGAAATCGCTTTGTTTGGATTCTGAATTTCGATTTTGTTTTTTACCAGCAGATTCTGACCCTCTTTAAGCCTTCTCGTGCTGCTACAGGAATATAGCATCGCTATTACGATTATAAAAAGCAGGTATGAAATTCTTTTATGCTTCAATCGGGAAATGTTTACACAACTTTACAAAGGTAACATGAAAGCTTTTTATACTTCAATTTTGATTTGCTGAATGTTCACAATATTTTGTTAACAGGGTTAAGCTCCTGTATATTAGAGCTCCCAGCAGAATTTTTAAAAAAATAAAAAAATCTTGCTTAGTATTAGAATTGATGTATATTTGCACTCCCAAATTGACACGTTCATTTGTTCATGGGAGCTTAGCTCAGTTGGTTGCTGATGAAGCAAAGCTTATCAGCATGCTGATCAAAGCATCAGCATCAGAGCAATTGAGAACAAATTAATAGGGAGCTTAGCTCAGTTGGTTCAGAGCATCTGCCTTACAAGCAGAGGGTCGTTGGTTCGAATCCAACAGTTCCCACGAAACCCTGACAATAAACGTCAGGGTTTTTTGTTTTAACCATTCCATGTATTAATTTTATGCCCGCCAATATTTAATTTAATCAATGAAGTACATTGTTCTAGTTACAGCTTTTAGTCTGATCGCACTCCTCACCTTTGCTCAGGTTGAGCAAACCCACATGCCCCTGCTCATAAAAAAAACGGCTACCTGGTGTCCTTACTGCGGAGGTTGGGGCTGGGATTTGCAAAATGACCTGGAAGAACGAAACGATGACATAGCTGTGATTGTGCAGGCACACCCCTCCGAAAGCTGTGAATTGTTTGATAACACCTCAAAAAACCTGATGGATAGCCTCCCGGTCACTGATTATTACCCTTTCTGGTTTGTGAATGGTGAGCGCCGTTACGACTATTTTTTATCCGTAAATTATAACAAATCGATCATCAATCAATATATCGACTCTACCCGGAATGAGCCTCCGCTTGCTAATTGCCACTATTCATTCGATATACACAATGATACTTTGGATGTGACTACCACCACAAAATTTTTCCAGGACACCAGCGGAACTTTTTATTTATCGGTTTGGATCATCGAAAGTGGGGTGTTTGCCGCACAAAATGGGCTTCAAGGTGAAGATCCCTATCATTCAAATGTGCTGCGGGCTTCCATGAGCAATGCTGTTTTTGGTGAGCAAATTATCGATGGTCCGGTTCAAATCTATGATAGCATCATTTCCAGTTTTTCGATGGTTTTGGATACCTCCTGGAGACTGCAAAATACCCATCTGGCATTTGTTATTTGGCAACGCACTGAAAATTACACATATGTAAATGCCTTTAAAGACGGCAAAATGCTAGGTAAAGACCGGGTGGTTACGCTTGAAAATGATGATTATATTTACCCGAATCCTGTTGCCGATAAACTTCAATTTGTAAATCCTTACGACGAAGGGGAGGGCTGGGCTAATTTATATAATTTAAACGGGCAATTGCTCCTGCGTCAAAAGCTAAATCTGTTTATAAATGAGGTTGATCTATCTGATTTAGCGGCAGGAATGTATGTGCTTAAATTGGAAGGCCCCGGTGATAGCCGGGTATTTAAAATTGTGAAAAGACAGTATTAACCAGGATTAAACCATAGAAAATATGGTGCGGGCTAAACAATTGCAAGAACTATATAGTTTGTAAGTATTTCCACAACCCCCACTAAAAGATTTCCTATCTTAGCCCAAACAAAATGCCCATGATGACAACAAGACCAAACCTCTATTTAACGTTTAGAAAAATGCAAACGGAAACCTGTGCGTACGCACTTATACATGGTTTTTACTTTGGTTTTAAATTAAAAAATACGAGGTTGCATGGTTTGGGGAGTTTTGATATAACATAGTTAGCCTCAATTTGATCTTACATCAAATAAACTAAGACATATGAATAATGATATAAAATTTCCAATAATGGACTTGACTGAATCTACCTTTCAAGAGGAAAAAGTCTTTTTTTCGGATATGGAATGGGATTCAGAACTTATATTAAATAAAAAACAGATTGAAAGGTTACCAGATAGGATATATATTGACTCCGAGGGTAAAATATTAAAAGTTAAAATTGGTAAAATTGAAAAGATTAATAGTATAATGTCTTTTTTATCCTCACCCAAATATAAAGTAGATTTACTATTGATAAATACTGGAGAATTATTCCAAATGGAAGATTTAAAGCGAGAGATTCTATTAAAAAGAAACCAAATGTTTCACATCTACCACAATAAATTAATGACTGTTGATGAATTTGAAAATAAAATAGTTAATGCAAGAAATTATCTTGAAGTGATTGATATTGCATCTTTCGAAGATTATAAAGATTAAATAAACTGAGGCTAACAAGCGGTATATGCAATGCGGAGTGTCCGTGTGTATTTGAAATTTTGTACATTTAATCAAATAAGAAGAGGTTTGGAAAGTTAGTGCTTCGTAGTGTTCCGCACTGCACATACCGCCGTCCGTTGGCAAACATAAAATGAGAGACACTGCATGTACAAAATAACACTTGATAAAGAAGATTTCTTAAGATACCAGCTTTTCACTGCTTCAAAATCAAAGCGGATTAAAAGTAAAAGAATTCGCACATGGATTTTATTGACTATTAGCTTTCTTGTTATTGGATTAGCATTGCGACAAAATGCCGATGGATTTTTATCATATTATTTTATCGGATTTTCGATAATCACATTGATATTTTATCCTTTCTATCAGCGGAGAAAATATAAAAAGCATTACGAGAAACATATACAAGAAAACTATCAAAATAGGATTGGAATTGAAAGTGAGCTTGGATTTGAGGACGGATATATTGTAAATATTTCAGATAACCAAGAAGGTAGAATAAAGATTACCGAGATTCAGGAAATAAATGAGATTGGAGATAATCTTTTTATAAAAGTTAAAACTGGTGAGAGTGTGATAATACCTTCAAGGTTTCAAGAATTTGATACACTCAAAGAGGAGCTTTCAGGTTTGATAACTCCAAATAATATTTCATGGATAAAGCAATTAGATTGGAAATGGAAATAAAAAAGATAATTACCTATTTGATATTAATTATGTTATTCTTTCAATCATGTGACTGTTTACAACATGTTCAAGGTTATGTTGTTGATTCGTCAACATCACAACCAATTGATAGTGTAAGTATTTCACAGTTCTATAAGGTTCCGATTGACGAAAGACCTGATGATAACCGATACTCCGATTCAATAGGAGGATTTGAATATATGTCAATTTCAGGAGGACTCTTTAGGTGTCCAAGCTTGACACTATATTATGATAAAGCAGGTTACGAAATCTATGAGAAAAAGTATCGTAATTGCTGTAGGGAGAATGATACGATTAGATTAAAAAGACTTGAATAATATATAATTACGGTTGCCAATCATGTATAAAAAACATAAGTGGCTCAATGGTTTACGAAACTTTGGTGCATTTAATCAGCTCCGCCAAATCTGCGATTTGACGGTTCGTTTTGAAACTTTAAATTTGTGTCAAAACACAAATTTGGCTCAGTGCAACTTGATAGGTAATGTAAGCTTCCCCATTTTTCGGGCCAATCAAAATTAGAGTTTTTATTTAAAGCCA
>ERZ795053.208-NODE-208-length-74077-cov-14.392505_pt1 | contig 74077 bp, 75 predicted proteins | sample MGYA00375137_ERZ795053 | MGnify/ENA primary metagenome ERZ795053 (study PRJEB30182, sample SAMN05720284) | activated sludge metagenome | isolation source: Anaerobic digester | place: Hong Kong | collected 2014-12-17 ...
CCCTTTGTCATCCTGCGCGAAGTCGAAGGATCTTACCCAAAACAAAACAGTCAACCCCCGCTCCCCCCCTTGCAACCCCCAAATGCAGGGTGGGCGAACTACGTTCGCCCACCCTGTTAACTCTCTATCCCATGTTACATGACTTCCTTCGCCGCCCGACCCTTTCATGACGAAGCGGGAACACAAGCTCGACCTTACCCTTGATCACCGAGGAACCTTTCCCAGCGCGGGCTGTCCCAACCGCTCGTGTCGAAGCCTTTTCGCATGGCGTCCGCCATAAACCGCAGCTTGGCGCGTATGGCGGGACAGCGCATAAGCTGCTCCGCGTCATACTCATAGCCCGAACTCATGATGTACTCCATGATACGCGCTCTGTCCTCCTTGGCGAAGGTAAGCGAATAGCTGTCCACGAAGTATAGCCCGTCCGATGGCTCAAGGTTGAACATATAAACATAGTCGTTATAGTCGTTGTTCCAATCCTCATAGCTTTGGTTGTAGTAAAAACCCGAGGGGTTGAGCGCGTCCCACGCCCCGTCGCAGAACAGCTCATAGCCCAATACGGATTCAAGCTTGCTTTCGGTGGCGTGCCAAAGCTCGTGGTGCAGGGCGGATTCTATACTGTACATGCTAATATCGAACACGATATTGTACCACTTGCCCAAAGCGTTCGCGTAGGCGATAACGCCATAGGTGCTTGTAATAGGCCCCGACAGCATGAACCTAAGACCGCCCTCACCGACAGAGTTTTGAAACTGCTTTGTAAATCCGTCCGGGTACATGGAAAGCATATTATCAAGGCTGTCAAGCGCGGTTTGTATGCTGTCCGCTTCATCGCTGAAGTTTCCATCACAGGTGAGCGAGGTTTCGTGGTCGAAGTCCGAAAAGAGCGGTTCGCATTGGTTGGAGATGAGTATCGTAATCCCGTAGCGCTCCTCAATCGCATCCGCGTACGCGCGAACCCCGTTGAGCGCGGCGGCAACGGGCGCACCGCTGCGGCTCTGCTCCAAGTCGGACAGTATGACGCTGCTTATGGGTTCGTAGCTTGTTGTGTTCGCCTCGGAAACGGTCGAAAAGGCAAGCTTGCCGCAGTCAATCACCATGGGGTAAGCCGCGCCGTCCCTGTAATCGTCGGCAATAATCATATTTGCCTCGGGCAGGTACTCAGGCTGAAACAGCGCGGCGGACAGGCCGTAAGTCTCAAGATTGCAGTACGACAGCTCATCCGACAGCAGATACAGCTCGGTGCCATCCTTGCCTATGGCGGCGCCCTCGTCCTCATCGTATTCAGGGGAGGTCACGGCCAGCATATAAGGCGAATCCTCAAGCAGGACGTATTCCGTGAAGGGGTTGTAGCGCTCGTCCTGAAAATCGGTCATGATATAGCGACATTGCCCCGCGTCAAGCAGGTTGCCGTAAATGACGTCGCAGCAGCCGCGCTCGGCGTCGTACCACTTCATGCCGTATCCGCCGTCCATGCGGCAAAAGCTGTCGGGCCCGTCAAGCAGCAGCTCAAGCTCTCCGCTCTCGGCGTCGATTACACAAAGGCAGCTTTGCATATTGTACTCTGATTCGCAGGCGCAAAGACAAAGCTTGTCAAGCGCGGAGATGTAGTTGATCCCGCAGAAGTTCAGACTTACCGAAAGCTGCATGGGATAGCTTGTGCCGCCCGAAACGCTGTACACAAAAAGCACGTTTTCATATAGGTAATAGTACTTCTCAAGGTCGGCCGAGAAAACGCCGACGCCGTCGGGCACGTCAATGCGGCGCGCCTCGTTTAGCTCGCCGTCAAGGACGATGTAACGGTTATCATCAACGCAGGTTAGGAGAAAGCTGCCGTCCTCAAACACGGTGCTTACCGCTCCCGTACCCCCCGCGAAGGCGTTGGAGCGAAGAACCTCACCCGATAATACATCGATAAGCTGAACATAGCACATCGGATTCTCGGCGCTGTAATCATTGTAGCAGGCGAAAACCACACCGTCGCCGACGCTTATGTAGCTGCGAACGGACTCCGCCGGAATATCAAGGCAGGTGACGGCCTGCTCCATATGATAGGAGCGCGGCGTGGCGGTGGGCGCGTCGGTGGGAGTATCGCTCGGAACGCTCGCGGGCAAGGCCGTGACCTCGGCCGAAGGCGACACATACACTATGCCAGGTTCACTGGAGCCGCCCGCGCAGGCGGCAAACAGCGGCAGCAGCAGCGCCGTTATGATAAGGACCGCAATAGTCTTAGCTCTACGCATATTAATACATCCCATTTCATTATACAGATGTGCATTATAGCATGATTTGTCAAGCTTTGAAAGCCATGTCCCAAGAATTGACAACTTGTTCGAATTTGGCAACAAACCCCGCTGTCACCCAAATATGTTCCGCCAACATACCCTCGCTGTCATCCTGAGGAGCTTTAGCTCCGAAGGATCTTGAAAGAAGCTTGTGCGGAAAAGAGGCGCTCCCCCGCGGGACAAGCTGTTCCCGCCGTGAGCGCCCCTTGACTTTTTAGTTCACCCCAAGCTCCCTTGACTACGCAATAGAATGACGGCGATGGCTGAGCGACAAACAAGGATGAGTCTTTAGAGCCGCTAAACTCCTTTTTCATCCCTCTCACAGGAACAGACTGCCTATTTGGTACACAAGGAAGGAGACGACCCACGCTATCACGCATTCCAGCACGACGGCGGCGAGGGTGAGGGGGGCGGAGTTAAGCTCACGCCGCATCGCGCCAATTGCCGCGACGCATGGCGTATACAAAAGGGTGAACACCATGAAGCTCATGGCTGAAAGCGGGGTGAATATGCTTGAAAGAGCGTCGGTCCCAACGAGCACAGTCAGAGTGCTGACCACGGTCTCCTTGGCTGTAAGACCGGTGATAAGAGCGGTCGAAACACGCCAATCGGCAAAGCCCAAAGGCTTAAATATTGGCGCGATGAACTGTCCGACAATAGCGAGCAGGCTGCTTTCGTCGCTTGCGGCAACGTTTAGGTGGACGTCGAAGGCGCCGAGTATCCACACCGCCACACTCGCAAGCAGGATGATTGTGAACGCCTTCTTCAAGAACTCCTTAGCCTTTTCCCACATCAGTATGCATACGCTCTTGAGCTGCGGGAAGCGGTAGTTGGGCAGCTCCATGACGAAGGGGACGGGCGCGGAGCGATCGAATATCTTGGCGATGAGCGCGACGATTATGGCCACGATTATCCCAAGAACGTACAGACCGCCCATGACAAGGGCCTGATAACGCTCGAAGAACGCCGCAGTGAACATGGCGTATATGGCGATTTTAGCGGGGCAGCTCATGAAAGGGGTGAGAAACAGGGTCAGCTTGCGGTCGCGCTCGGAGGCGAGCGTTCGCGTCGCCATGATTGCGGGGACGGAGCAGCCGAAGCCAATCAGCAACGGCACTATGCTCCTGCCGGACAGCCCAATCTTGCGCAGAAGCTTGTCCATAACGTAGGCCACCCTTGCCATGTAGCCCGTGTCCTCCAGTATGGAGAGGAAGAAGAACAGCGTTACGATTATCGGCAAAAAGCTCAGCACACTGCCGACCCCCGCGAATACGCCGTCGATGATTAGGCCGTGAACGACGGGGTTAAGCCCATACAGCGTCAGCCCTTGATCCACAAGCACGGTCAACGCCTCTATTCCTCGGGTCAGAAGGTCGCTCAGCGTCCCGCCTATCACGTTGAAGGTGAGGTAGAATATGAGCAGCATTGCACAGACGAACAGCGGAATGGCGGCATACTTGTTGGTCAGCACACGGTCTATGCGGGAGCTGCGCTTATGCTCCTTGCTTTCGCCCGACTTGACGACGGTTTCCCGCGCCAGCTCGGTGATGAAGTCGTAGCGCATATCGGCAAGAGCCTCGTTGCGGTCAAGCCCCGACTCGCTTTCCATCTCCTTGACGCTGTGCTCTATCATCTCAAGCTCGTTCTCGTTCAGCTTGAGCCTGTTGTTTATGATGCTGTCGCCCTCGACCAGCTTGACGGCGGCAAAGCGCGGGAACACGCCCGCACGTTCCGCGTGATCCTCAATCATGTGCGTGACGGCGTGAATACAGCGGTGGACGGGTCCCGCGCTGCAAAAGTCGTAACGCGCAGGGGCTATTTTTTCTTCCGCGACATGGGTAATTGCGGCGATAAGCTCATCTATGCCCTCGTTCTTGGCGGCGCTTATCGGGACTACGGGAATGCCCAGGGCGCAGGAAAGCGTCTCGGTATCTATGGAGCCGTTGTTGCCGCGAAGCTCGTCCATCATGTTGAGGGCAAGCACCATTGGTATGTGCAGCTCGATAAGCTGTAAGGTGAGGTAGAGGTTACGCTCGATGTTCGTAGCGTCAACTATGTTGATTATCCCGTCGGGCTTTTGATTGAGTATGAAATCGCGGGTGACTATCTCCTCGGAGGTATACGGCCGAAGCGAGTATATCCCGGGCAAATCCACTACGGAGTCGCTTTCGGGGGTCTTGCTCTTGCCGCGCCGTTTGGCTCTGCGGTCTATCCTGCCGACCTTCTGATCCACCGTCACTCCGGGGAAATTGCCGACATGCTGATTCGAACCCGTAAGTTGATTGAACAGCGTGGTCTTGCCGCAGTTCTGATTACCGACTAAGGCATATATCATAGCTCCACCTCGATGAAGGCGGCGTCGGCAAGCCTGAGCGTTAAGCAGTATCCCCTAAGGTCGATGCGTATGGGGTCGCCCATAGGCGCGGCCTCGGTGACCGTCACAAGCGTTTTGCGGGTAAGCCCCATGTCCAAAAGGCGCAGTCTAAGCTCGCCCTCGCCGCCGACCCTGCATATACGCGCCCTGCGGCCTATCTCAAGCTTGTCAAGCGTGGTCTTTTGACCGTTGGGCTTGAATTCGTCCTCAAAGCTGTCGTGCGCCGCCTCGACCTCGACTCTCCTGAACGCGCAATTTACGCAATCGCCGCAGCATCCAAGCGACGGGGGAGACTGTTTTGTAGCTTTAGCTCTACTCATAAGTAACTCCTTTGCGGTTAGACACAGCTAACTCGATGAACAGTTTACACCAATAAGCGGAATTTGTCCATATGTTGGAGAAAATTTTCTTGCTTTGGATGATGAAAGCTAAAGCCTAAGTCCCACGAAACCCTATTAATAGGTGTATACTATTCGATAACGTCAAGGGCATAGATGCGAAGATTGCGCCCCTCCGCGAACCATGTCGCCTCGCCGTTGAAGAAGTACACGCTGTATTGAATCTGACCGCCTTGATCGCCCTCGGTATAATAGGAATAGATGGCAAGGTCGTTCATATCGTCATATTCGGGTACAACATCCTCGGCGTCTCCGTCAACGAATATGACAAGAGCGTTGTCAAGCTCCTGAATAAGATATTGCCGCGTCATGGAGGTCACACGGCTTTCATTGCTCTCAAATATTGTTTGTCCGTCCTCGCCGCAGACGGTGAGCTTGTAGTTGTTAAGCTCTATACGGCTGTATCGGCTGCCGTCCTCGGGCATGTAGCTCAGCGCCGCGTTCTCACCCATGAACTTGCCGCCCCGATAGACGGCGCTGCCCGCCTCGGTGGGGTCGGTCGCTTTCTTTGCTCCGCACCCCGCGGCGAGCATGAACATAAAGAACAATGCCAAGAACAAGGCTGTGAGCCTGACCCCGTAATTTAGTCTCATAGCAAACCTCCGATAACAGCAGATTAATACCTTATTTTATACTATTTAATTGTTTTGGTCAAGCCTGAGTGAAAAGAGGAAAATATATTATTTTGGCTCTTGACAACCCCCTGTTTCGTCGTTAAAATCGGGACTTAGGGCTCGGGCGTTCCATAACGTTTCGAGACAAAAAAGTGAATACAGGAGGATCTTTGACAATGGAGAAGCACAAGGAGTTAGGCTACTTGCCTGACGAACGACCCCCGATAGGTAAACTGCTGTTATATGCTTTACAGCAAGTGATCGTGATGTTCCCCGCCACAGTTACGGTGGCGCTCATCACAGGTTTCCAAGTTTCCACCACCATCTTTGCAAGCGGTCTGGCAACACTTTGTTTCATTCTCATCACCGGGAAAAAGATCCCAATGTATTATGGTTCAAGTTTCGCGTATTTGGCGGCGGTCACCGCGTTAATGACCAATTCCGTTATCGTTGACAAGTTAAGTCCCGAGGCTGCGGCGCAGCTTGCGGCATGGTTGAACAAAACAACGGCAGTAATGCCAAAAGAAGCTATATCGTACGCACAGTTCGGCATTATCATGTCGGGCTTTATTTCTATTGCGGCGGGCATAGTCGTGCGTTTTGTGGGGAAGAACGCGGTCGAGAAGCTGCTTCCGCCGAGCATAACGGGCGCGATAGCCATGGTCATAGGCTTAACGCTTGCGGGAAACGCGCTGTCCGACGCGGCGCCTGTGGCGCTTGCGGAGGGAGCGGCGATGACGGCGGCAAGCAGTCCGCTTGTGTGGGTGGTTTCGCTTGTGACGCTGCTGTCCACGGTGATTTTTTCGCGCTACCTGAAGGGATTTTTAGGACAGCTGCCGCTTTTGTTGGGCGCGGCCTGCGGCTGCCTCTGCGCGGCTGTCATGTACTGGATAGGGGGGGAGAGCCTGAATATGTTCCGCACCATACCCGCGGAGGCCATAGCTGGCTCGCTCTGGTCGGCGGGACCCATCGCGATACCCGCTTTCTCGTTGCCAAAAGCTTCATGGGCGGCGGTCGCGGCAATCATGCCGATAGCGATAGCTACCATACCCGAATCCACGGCGCATGTTTATCAGTTGGATATATACGTTAACGACATCGCCAAGAAGAAGGGCGTCAACAAGCATTATGACATGAGCGCGATGCTTGACCGCAACCTCATAGGAGACGGCCTTTGCGACATGATTTCGGGTCTTATCGGCGGGCCTGCGGGAACGAACTACGGCGAGAACATCAGCACCATGGCGATAACAAGGGTGTTCTCAACCTCGGTGCTTATAGCGGCATCCATAATAGCCATGGCCATGGCCTGCTTCACTCCGCTCATTAAGGCGATATACGCGATACCCAGAGCGGTCATAGGCGGACTTGAGATATACCTCTTCGGAGCGATCGCGGCGCAGGGCATAGCGATAATGATAGACAGAAAGCTTGACCTCTTTAACGTGAAGAACATCGCGGTCATCGCGAGCATCATGGTGATAGGCATAGGAGGACAGTACGCCTTCGGCGGCAACATCGAAATGTTCGGACTGAGCATACCCTGTATCGCGGGCGCGGCGGTGTTCGGCATACTGCTGAACCTTTTGCTGAGCATAGGCGAGAAGCGCAAAAAGGCCGAGGAAAACTAAGCCGGTATCGGACTGAATGTTGTGACGTGGGGCTGCGGAAGCATTACCGCAGCCTCACATATTGTCCGACGCCATCCTTTTCATTGGCCGAATTAGAAACAGGCACACAATAATCGTCAGCACGTCGGCCGCAGGCTGGGAAAAATATATTCCTATCACCCCCCAAAGCTTTGGCAGCAAAAGGATGAACGGGATATAGAAAACGCCCTGACGAATTAGTGAGAGAAACAGCCCCATCTTTGCCGAGCCGATGGTCTGGTATGTGATTGTCATCATATAGCATAGACCGAAAGCCGGATACAGCGCAACCTGCGAAATCAACAGCCATTTACCAAACTCAATGATGGTTGGGTTGTGGTTAAACAAGGAAACCAACGGCTGTGCCAGCGCAATGTATACAGCCGCCACGATAACCGTGAGCAGCAGTGCGCCCTTAATAGCAAAGCGTACACAGTCATGGAAGCGTTCGCTGTTTTTCGCGCCGAAGGCATAGGCCGCCACAGGTTGATAGCCCTGCATGAAGCCCATAATCACATAGCAGCCGATGAGAACAAGACGCTGAACCACACCGTAAGCCGCTATGATGAGGTCGGCGTCCGGCAGGGGCTTAGCCGCAATATTGGTAAGAGACGTGGCCAGCGCGAGAGAGATCTGAATCACGGCCGTGGGAATGCCGATAGAGGTCACCGCCAGGATAAACCTGCCCGACAGTTTAAAGCATTTGGGCTTTATCTTAATGATGGACCGCCCGCCGAGATAGAAGGATAGCAATATAGCAAAGGTGACGCATTGAGAGATTGTTGTTGCAAGTGACGCGCCTTCAACACCCATATCAAGCCCCCACGCAAACATAAACACCGGATCAAGCAGTACGTTGAGCGCGGCGCCTATGATGACGGCAATTGATGAGATTTTCACCGATGATTCTGCCCTTGCCGCGCAGTTCATGCTTTGCGCGGGAAGATTGAACAACGCCGCGATAAACATCCAGAAAGCATAGTCTTTGGCCTGAGGAAGCACTGCGTCTGAAGCTCCGAATGCTCGAAGCAGCGGTTCCATAAAGATAATGCCGAGTATGCACAATGCAATACCGACAAATACGGAAAAGCCAAGGATTGTCGTGACCGTCCTATTCGCTCCGTCCTTATCGGAAGCTCCGAGCTGACGTCCGGCGATTACCGCCGCGCCGGCGGCAAAGATGTTTTCGATTGACACCATAATAAGCAGGAGCGGCAGTGTGACGCCCACGGCGGCAAGAGCATTGTCGCTGCCCAGCATCCCGATATACGCGGTGTCAACGATGTTGTAAACAGCTTTCGCCAAAAGAGCCAGCGTAGCAGGGACCGCCAGGCTTATAATCGCTTTTGAGGGCTTCTCCGTTGAGAGAAGATTTTCTTTGGATACGGAATCGCTCCTCATTTTATTTATCTATCACGCCGTACAGCAGAATATTCAGCTGTCGATGGCACCTTTCTTCGTGCTCTCTCAATATAACGGTTGCCGATTCCTGCGTGGAAAGCTCGGATTTGAAATGAAGGTTAAAGAAGTCCATGTACATCCCAAAGTCCCGAATGACAGCCTCGATTGAAAGGCCTTTGCGCAGAGGCTCGCTTTGAAGAAGGCGCGTAAGGACAGAGATGTTGAGCGTGTCAAATTTATCGCGTCGTTTTGCAATTTCCTCGACAAGGTTTACTGGAGGCGCAAAAGCTGCGCTTGCGAATATTCCAAGGCAGATCGGGTTCGCGGCAAAGAAACGCAGTCTCGCGTCAAAATACGAACCAAGCCGCTGCTCGGCATTTCCCGTCAGCGTCTCGACTGCCTCGCTCAGATAATCCGTGATGGCATCAAAGCATTTTTCAACGCACAGCAGGTATAATTCGTCCTTGTCTTTGTAGTAGTGATAGATATTCCCCTTCGAAATAGCGTTCTTTGAGCAAATGGTATTCACCGAGGCGGAATTGTAGCCGCTGCGCGAAAATTCTTCCATCGCCGCATCTAAAATGCGTTGTCTTGACAGAGCGTTTTTTTCTTCTCGTTTCATTAGTTAACTCCTCTCAGAAAAACAGACCACTTAGTCTATTTATGAGTATAGCACAAACAGACCGAATGGTCAACAATACAGCTGTCGTTAAATTGTGAACTTTCGAACCCTCAAAAGACGGCAGAGATTGAAAGGACTGTCAGTAAATTGAAGGATACCGCGTACTAAACAAAGAAGAACACGGCCGATTCAACAGCTTTGACCTATGCAAATTCAGAACAACTTTTATAGGTTGGTGTAAAATAGTTCCGGGTAAAAGTGAGGGAGGATTGCGCGTAAGGGAAGGATTGCTGAGGAGGGATTGACGGGGCGGAGCTTTGCCTCCTGCCCCCGCGGAACGGCGTGGCGCTCGTAAAAATAAGTACAGGGAACCCTATCCGTGGTATTCTGTAAGTGCAACAAAGCAGAATTCAAAAAAGGAGTTCCCGGTGAAAGATAGTATACTACAGATTGCCGCCAATATGGTAGAAAAAGTTTGGGAGATTTTGGACAATTCAGACCTGGCCGCCTTTCGCGGTGGGACCCCTTAGCATGGAGTGCCGATGGGCTGCGGCAAATCACAATGCTGCGTACACATGCCAAGAATGGAGGTGTTGTAACTTCAAACGATGTTCGCGTTTCGCGAAGCCGTACCGAACGAGCCGGTGATCGAAAGGCGCTTTCAATAAATGGGCTATGCGAGTTACCGCGATTACGCAGACAAACAGGTCGACAGCTTCCTGAACAAAAAGCGAGACTGGAGTTGCCTTGAATCAACGCCGCCGACCTTCGGTAAGGTCAACGGTCGCTACCTCCTCCTAAAATCCCTTTCCAACGCTTCCAACGCCTTCTCCTCCTAATTTACCTGGAACAACTTGACACGGTCTCATTGAAAAATTCGGTATTCACAAACCCTTCCATTTGTGTTAAAATAAATATTACTATAGTTGGGGGATAGCGCATGACTGAGCTATACATTATCACGGGTGCGAGTGGATTCTTGGGCAACACCATATGCTGCCGCCTTGCCGCCGAGGGGAAGCGCGTCCGCGCTCTCGTCCGCAGTGAAAAGAAGGCTGCCGCTCTCCCCGCAAACTGCGAACATGTGATAGGCGACGTCCTTGACACGGCGAGCCTTGAACCCCTGTTCGCCCATTCCGACGGCGAGCGTTTGCGCGTCATACACGCCGCCGCCGTCATATCTGTACTAAAGCACGATTCCCGCTGCTATAAGGTCAATGTAAACGGAACAAGAAACATGCTTGCGCTTGCCGAAAAGCACGGTGCAAGCTCTTTTGTATACATATCATCGGTGGATGCCCTGCACCCCGCGGCTTTGGTATCGGAACCCGACAACTTCTGCTCCGACGGCCTTCCCACCGACTACGCCCGCGCCAAGGCGGTGGCCTCTCGACTTGTGACGGAGTACGGGTCACGCGGCCTCAACTGTTCCTTGATCCTGCCCTCCTGCATACTCGGTCCTTGCGACCTGCGCCGAGGCTTCACCACTGAGATGATCTCCATGTACCTTTCCATGAACGTGCCGGTGAGCATCACAGGCGGCTACGAGTTCGTGGACGTTCGCGATGTTGCGGACTGTGCGATTAAGGCTTCGGGCATGGAGCTGCACGGGGACGCCTTCATCATATCCAACCGCAGAGAGAGCATGACCTGTGTTTTTAATGAGATAGCCGATATGCGCGGCACGAAGCGTGTGCGCTGTGAGCTGCCCGCCGGGCTTATATACGTTGTGGTTCCGCTCGTGTTCCTGGTATGGAGACTGCGCGGCAAGCAGCCCCCGCTTTCCATTGAGGCGGTGAAGCTTATTAAGTCCACCACCCTTTTCAATCACAGCAAGGCGACAAGCGTATTGGGCTTTAAACCCATCCCTCTTGACGCTACCATCCGCGACATGGCCACATCCATACTTGATGAGAAGGCCGCAAAGCGAAGGCACAAGAACGCGGGCAAAGAATGACAAAGGACACAATACGCCGTATAGGGCGTTAGTCGGAATACTAAGGAGGTATTTGAAATGAAGATTATGATCGTTGGCGGCACGGGATTCTTAGGGTATTACACGGCTTTGGCCGCGCTTAGGAAGGGTCACGAGGTGGGGGCGCTCTCGATACCCGACGTCGAGCTTGGAGACTGGTTTCCTTCCGAAATCAAGCTCTCCTACGGCGATGTTTTCAAGGCCACTGAGGACGAGCTTGTCCCGCTGTTCGAGGGTTACGACGCGATGGTGTACTCCGTCGGTCCCGACGACCGAGTGACCCCGCCCGCTCCGTCCTATGATTTCTTTCACGAGCGTCTGGTCGAGCATTGCGCCAAGACCTTCCGCGCCGCGCAGCGCGCAGGCGTCAAGCGCGCCGTAGTCTACAACTCCTACTTCGCGACCTTCGACAGGCTCTACCCCGAAAAGAAGCTTGCCGAGCTTCACCCCTACATCCGCTGCCGCGTTGAGCAGGCGGAGAGACTGTTCATAGAGAACAAGGGCAAGATGGAAGTCATGGTTCTTGAGCTGCCGTACATCTTCGGCTCCATGCCGGGCAGAACGCCATTATGGAAGGACGTTTACATCGAGCGCTTCTTCAGGGCGCCCATGGTATGCTTCCCCAAGGGCGGCACCACCATGATCAACGTTCGCGGCATAGGTCAGGCGGGTGTGGGTGCATTGGAGCATGGCAAGGACGGCGAACGCTATCCGATAGGCGACCTCAACACCAACTTCAAGCAGATGATAGAGTGGATGGAGGAGGGACTTGGGATAAAGAAGCCCATACTTCTCTGCGAAAAGCATCTTTGCGCGATGGGTGCGAACATGATAGCCAAGGCCGACGCCAAAAAGGGCCTTGAGCCGGGTCTTAACATGAAGCATCTCATGCTGGACATCATGAGCGAGGAGCTTTACATCCCCGAGGAGACCATAGACGAGGTTTCCAAGCTCTTTGAGTATGAGCGCGGCGGCGTGAAGGAAGGCATACTTGACACCATGAAGGCCTGCTACCCCAACGGCTTCAACGAGAAAAAGAGCTGATGAAGAACGCAGTACTGTACGTTTTCACCGGAACGGGGAACACGCTCACGGCGGCCGAGGCGATAGCGGGCGGCCTTGAAAAGCGCGGCTATAATACGACAATATACCGCATCAAGGAACCGCTAAAGGGCGTCCCGAATCCCAACGACTTCGACGTCGCGGGCTTTGGCTACCCTATACACGCTTTCAACGCGCCGCAGATTATGCTGCGCTTTGCAAAGCACCTGCCCAAGCTCACACAGCCTAAGCCCGCGTTCATCTTCAAGACGAGCGGCGAGCCGTTCGCGCTGAACAACGCCTCAAGCTACTCGTTGGTTTGCAAGCTCAGGCGCAAGGGCTTCACGCCCGGGCTTGACGTGCATATGCTCATGCCGTATAATATAATGTTCCGTTACGAGGACGCGCTGGCCAAGCAGATGTACATCCATACCATGCGCATGTCGGATTACATCGCGGCAAGGGTCGCGGGCTCTGACTATACAAGGCTCAGGTACAACCCCGCCACGATAGTGTTCAAGAACATCCTTAGGCTGCAATGGTTCGGCGCATGGATCAACGGGCCGCTTATCTCGGCAAAGAAGGACCTGTGTACCGGCTGCGGCGTGTGCGTGAACAACTGTCCTTCGGGCAACATCACCATAAAGGATGGGCGAGCGCACTTCGGCGCCAAATGCACCATGTGCATGAGCTGCGCGATGCGCTGCCCCAACGACGCCGTGAGAAGCGGTATGCTCAATCCCTGGCGCGTGAACGGGCTGTTCCGCTATGACAGGCTTGTCGCGGATGACACAGTGCCAAAGACCTATGTCAACGATGAGACCAAGGGCTATTTCAAGCTCTTTAGGCCGTACTATGAGCGCACGGACAAGCTGATGCGCGAATATGAGCAGAGGGAGGAGGATAAGGAGGCATAAAAGGCGATCAAAGCCGCCCCCCAAAAAGCTCAATGCGTCAAGCCCCAAGGCTGTACCAAGCTCTGTCGGGGCAAGACTTTTACCCATGGCTGCCTCCGCATTCGGCGTTTCGAGCGCGTCGAATGCGGAAATTTATATAGCACAAAAAGGAAATCTATGGAACTGTTTGCAAAATGCAAGAACGAACTTGTCGATATGGCAAGGGAGAGGGGCATATACCCCTATTTTCACATGCTCGAGTCACGTCAGGATACCGTTGTTATTATGGAAGGCCAACGCCGAATAATGCTCGGTTCCAACAACTACCTTGGGTTGACCATCGATCCGCGTGTCATACAGGCGGGCGTCGATGCTCTCACGACCTACGGTTCAGGCTGTTCGGGTTCTCGTTTTCTCAACGGAACGCTGGACATGCATGTAGAGTTGGAGCGGGAATTAGCGGAGTTCCTCGGCAAAGAGGAAGTCGTTACGTTTTCCACCGGTTTTCAGACCAACCTCGGCATAATCTCGGTACTCGCGGGCAAGGGCGATTACATCTTTTGCGACCGCGAGAACCACGCAAGCATCTATGACGGCTGCAAGCTCTCCTACGCCACAATGCTGCGCTATCGGCACAGCAATATGGAGGATTTGGAGAAGAAGCTCATGTCCGTGCCACTCGACGCGGGCAAGCTCATCGTCACCGACGGCGTGTTCTCCATGGGCGGGGACATCGCCAAGCTCCCCGAAATCGTAGCCTTGGCAAAGCGTTACAGCGCCAGAGTTATGGTGGACGACGCTCACGGCTTGGGCGTCATAGGCGAAGGGGGCAGGGGAACCGCAAGCTACTTTGGGCTGACCGACGAGGTGGACGTCATCATGGGCACATTCTCCAAGTCGTTGGCATCCCTCGGCGGATACATGGCGGCAAGCCATAGGGTCGCGGACTTCGTGCGGCACTCATCAAGGCCGTTCATATTCTGCGCCTCAATTCCGCCCGCCAACTGCGCGACTGCTTTGGCCGCACTGCGCATACTAAAGACCACTCCCGAGCTGCCCAAGCGCTTAGGCGAGCTTTCGCGCTATATGCGCAGCGGACTGAAGGCGAGGGGGATAGCCATTCGTGAGAGTGAGACTCCCATAATCCCCATCTACACCTATGACACGGTGCGCACCCTGACCAAGGCCAAGGAGCTGTACGAGGCGGGCGTTTACGTCAATCCTGTGCTGCCTCCCGCGACGCCCGCGTCAGAGTGTCTCTTGAGGACAAGCTACATGGCTTCGCTCACCTATGAGCTGTTGGACGAGACTCTGGACATTTTTGAGAGGGTATTGAAAGATGACTGAGAAAGTCGTGGTATTGAGCGGCGCGTCGGGCGGTATCGGCCTGGCCGCCGCTTCTCGTTTCAAGCAGGCGAGCTGCCGCGTGTTCGGGCTGTCAAGGCATGAGGGCGGCGGCTGCGAGTGGGTAAAATGCGATGTGACCGACGAAAGCTCCGTCAATGAGGCGGTGAACGAGGTCATAGCGCGAGCGGGGCACATAGACGTGTTGGTCAACAACGCGGGTTGGGGCATTTCGGGCTCGGTGGAGTTCACCGAGCTTGAGCAGGCGCAGCGTCAGCTGGACGTCAACTTCTTTGGTGCGCTGAGGCTCACCCGTGCCGTGCTGCCCCATATGAGAGCCGATAAGGGGGGCTGCGTGCTGTTTGTAAGCTCGATAGCGGCTGTGGCTTCCATACCCTTCCAGTCGATGTATTCCGCGTCCAAGGCGGCGATAAATCAGCTTGCGCTCGCGCTTGCCAACGAGCTGAGACCCTTCAATATCCGCGTTGCGGCAATCATGCCCGGGGACATCAAGACGGGCTTCACGGCGGCAAGAGCGAAGAACACGAAGGGCGAGGACGTCTATCTAAGGCAGGCCTCGGCTGTGCGCAGCATGGAAAAGGATGAGCAGGGCGGTATGCCGCCCAAGAGCGTAGCGGAGCTTTTGTACAGGGTTTCCCTGAAGAAACACCCCAAACCGCTTTATGCCGTGGGTATACAGTACAAGGCGGTGGCGGTGCTTATAAAACTGCTGCCTGTGCGCTTTGCAAATTGGGTCATCGGTAAGCTGTACAGCTAAGGGACAGGGCGGGTTTTCCCGCCCTTTATGCGGTAAAGTGCGAACGATGACGAAATATTAACGTCCTGTTAATTAAGTGTTGCGCAACTGTGAATTATTCAATGGGTATTCAGGGTGTATAGCAAGGCAGTTGCCCGAATATTCAGGCTGTGGATAACTGTGGATAACTCTGCAAAAACCCACCCCTCAAGCCTTTGTTGGTGGATAACTCTGTGGATATTGTGGAAACACATGCGATTATGCAGCTTTTCCCTTGAGCATTTTTATTCATAGCTGGTCGGACATGGACAGTACAAGGACGGCGCCTTTTTCGGCTTTATGGGCAAAGGTAATTCGGACAGGATGTTAAACGACGGACGGACTTTCAATGAACGCTTTCCTTTGAAGCGCGGAGGAGTCCGTCTTAATCTTTTTATTGTGAACGCCGGAAAAGTACGAGCCTGCTTGCAAATAATATATTCGATATGGTATAGTAAATTATTGAGTTCGGAGGTGGATTATGAGGGTTCGGTTCGTGAAGCTCCTGTGCGTTATGGCGGCGCTGCTAATGGCGGCTTTGCCGCTCATGGCAGACGCGCTTCAAGGCGCGGACAAGGCGGCGGAGACTGTCAACCGTTTTACGCAGAGCCTTTTTGCGGACAGCATATCCGTTGAAAACATATCCATAGGCGGCGGGGGAACCTTCGAACGTCCCCGCATAGACCCGTTTGATTCCGAGCATTACATAGTTTCCTGCGATATGGGCGGGCTGTACAACTCGTTTGACGCGGGGCTGTCATGGACGCGGGTTGACAGCGTGGTCACGGGGCGCTTCGGGAATATCGTTTTCAGCCCCGACGAAAGGGACGTCGTATACGCCGCGGGCAGAGCCTTGTACAGGAGCAGCGACGGCGGCAGGAGCTTTAGCCTGCTGTTCCCCGCGGAGGACGCGCTCATCAGCACGCTTACCCTGTATGAATACAATGGTGCGTACTATCATTCCTCCGACAATTATCCGAACTGGTACGGCATTTCCGACCTCATGATTGACAGCGCAAACAGCGGTCACCTTGTCATTTTAATGCGAAGCGACCCCTATAAGGTCAAGGTGTTCGAATCATATGACGGCGGAGAGAGCTTCACGGAGCTTTATGAATATACCGAGTCGGGCAATTCCACGGGCGGCAGCTCCATAGGCAGCACCGGCAAGCTCGTTCAAAACCCCGCGACAGGCGAGTTTGTCGCCGTGTTTGACGGCTCCGTGGTGGGCTTCGACCGCGAAAACGAAAGCTGTCTTGAGCTGTACACGAGGGATGACGGCAGAATCTTTGACCTTGAATGCCTGTCCGACGGGCAATACCTTCTGGTTGACACAAATGATGATGAGGCGACAAGCGGCGTCAGCGCCACGCGCCAGCGTCTCACCGTAGATTTTGTGAGCTTCACCGACCTTACGCCGCTGTTCATGGCGCTTGACAACACAACCTCATGGTCAAGCTATCAGTGGCTGTGCAAGGGCGCGGAACGCATCAGTGATGATGAAATATACTTCCTTATGAAATGCCCGCCTCTGACGGGCCCGCAATGGACGCTCAACGGGATACTGCGCTATGACGGGCAGAGCTTGAGCTGGGCGTACTGCATGACCATGGGCGCGGGCGAGTACACAAACGAGAGCTGGGTTGAGAAAGCGGCGTGGACGGCCATATCCGACTTCACGGCGGCACATAACAAGCTGCTCTTTACAAGCTCGGGGGGAGTGTACGAGGTTACAGAGAGCGCGATAGGCGTTGAGGTTCGTCCGCTGCACTGCTATACAATTGAGAGCAACGGGCAGGCCTGCTATAAAAGCACGGGCTTGACCCCGCTGAACACATACAGCTGCCATGTTGATCCGCAGGACCACGACAGGCTCTTGATGTGCTGTACCGATGTCGGCTTACTTGAAAGCGTGGACGGCGGCGTCTCGTGGCGCAGAATGTCCATAAATGAAACGGGCGAGGGCACGAACTACATCAACACCTGCTACGACTTGGAGTTCGACAGGGATGACCCCAACGTGGTTTACGCCCTCTTTTCCACTCGGCATGACGCGCCTTACGCGGTATTGCAGGATGAGTTCGCGGACTTTATAGAGGGTTGGTTCGCCGTTTCCGAGGACGGCGGAAGGACGTGGCAGCTTGACCATTCGAACGGCATAAACCCGAAAGCCACGCCTGTCAAGATGAGCATAGTCTATGGCGCGGACGGACAACGGAGCATCTATGTCGCAAGCTTCAACTGCGGGTTCTATGTCAGCCACGATGGGGGCGCGAGCTTTGCCGAGCTGAACGACGGAATAAGCCCTGTCGTCAATTCGGCGGGAACGGGGTACATCTTGGGTGAGGACATTACAGCCGCGGGCGGCAGGGTGTTTGCAGCCACGGGCATAAGCAATTACGCGGCGGCGGACGGTCAGACCAAGCCTCAAAAGGGTAAGGTGTTCGAGCTTGTTGACGGATCGTGGCAGGAGATAGTGATAGAGTACAGCTTGGATTATTGCTGGTTCGAGGAGGACGGCACTCCCCATGTCTACAAGACCGAGACGGCGCCCATCTACAATCCGAGGAGCCTTGAGTACGACGAAGCGACGGAGACCCTGTACGTCGGAGCCATCGGCTATCCCAAGTATCCGTCAAGCCTCGACAACGCGCCGTATCGCAATGTCGGCGGCGGGGTATGGGCGTACAGCGGCGGAAGCGTGTCGCAGCTCTATGACGAAAGTTTGCCCGTGTTCGGGGTTGAGCTTTCCCCAAGCGGCGAGCTTTACGCGACGCTCACCTCAGGGCGGGTGTGCGTATATCGCGGAGGGCAGTGGCAAACCGTTGTGGACGGGCTGTTCTCAAGCCTGAAGAACGTCAATTTCGCCGAGGACGGAAGCATGTTCGTGGCCACCTTAGGGGGCGGGCTGTACAGGGTGCGCGACACGCTTTGGAGTTCGGGCAGCTGCAAGGTCAGCTATGTTGCGGATGGGGCCGAAATAGCTTCTTTCTGCGTTGAGAGGGGCGAAACCCTGATTTCACACCCCGTTGTGCCGTACAAGGACAGCGCGTATCTGGGCGTTTGGAGTCTTGACCTGACGGGACAGATCATAGAGAGCGACCTTGTTGTGACCGCCGAGTACTGCCTTTGGGGTGATGTAGACCTAAGTGGTGAGCTTACGGTCGGCGACGCCTCGCTGCTGCTTCGCGCCATAGTGGGCGAGAGCACGCTGTCCCCGCTGCAGCAAAGGCTTGCCAACGTGGACGCAAGCGCGGACGCGGAGCCTGTCACTGTATCCGATGTTTCACTGCTTTTGAGGCGCATAGTCGGCTCGATAGACCACTTTCCGGTGCAGCAAGGCTGACGCCGCTTTGATTGGAAGCGAAGTCTTGTAGGTTTGAATGCGCTCATGGAAGCTCGGGAACGGATTGTGAGCGCTGTGATTTCCGTATGGGTTAATTGTGTGATATGCACGGCGGTTTTTCATGCGGGAAACTGTACTGCACGGCGACTTCATTGCCGTGTTTGAATTAAAGCTGATGCGGCTGCGTACACCATCATGGTGTTTATCGACGTTGACCGTCGTTTATATGATTTATAAAACCGTTGTGCCGGATTGACCTTCAGCCACATTCGGGCGTCAGATTGAGCGCCTTTTTGCGTTCCTCCCAGTCGGGCATCATCACGGTCAGAAGCTCATAAAAGCGTTCGGAGTGGTTAGGGTGAATAAAGTGACAGAACTCATGCATAACAACATATTCGACACAGCTTCGCGGGGTCGCCAAAAGGCGCGTGTTCAGGGTGATGACGCCCTTTGAGAGCAGGCAGGAGCCCCAGCGCGTCTTCATATCGCGAACGCGCAGGGTCGGATATGCGACGCCGTATCCTTTGAACAAAGGGTAAACGGCAGCAATGATCTCACCGAAGCGGTCCGTGCATTGTTCGACTATAAACCTCTTTAAAAGCTTCTTGCGCGCGGCGTCGGTAACGTTCTTCATTTCTATAAGAACAGCATCGCCGTCAATATGAACCGCGTCCCTAACGCTTTGCAAAACCGTCAGCCGCAGCTCCCTTCCAAAGATCCAAAGGCTTTCCCCGTCGGCGTATTGCGTATGCTCCAAGCGGCGCCGCGCCGCCTCGGTCAAACGCTCCTGCGTGGAGAGGATGACTGCAGCCTTGCTTAACACAAACCCATCAACCCTGCCGGCCGAAACAGAGCGGTTCGCGGACACATATACGCTTCCGTCCCCGTGCACGCGAAGGTTGATGTTCTTGACGTTCTTCCGCTCCAGCTCAAAAACAATCTCCCTCCCCTCAAAAACAATCCTGCGCATCATACCTTTACTCCTATTAGTACTGTGAGATATTGCCGATTATTAGTGCAGCCTTCTGTAATTACCGCGACCTTGGAACTCGACATATCCCGCATCCCTAAGCAGTTGCAGCTGCTGTCGGATTTTTGCTTGGACATTGCGGTTATCCGGATGCATTTTGGACAGCAGCTCTTCATATTTATACACGTCTGTCAGTGTGAACTCATCACTTGGAATCGTGTTTACACAGTTTAGCACATCAAACAGCCAGCCTCTTGACTGGACATCGCCGGCAGAGAGCAGGGTTGTTCGGTTCAGCTTTTCGACAACCTGTTTCGCAGGAATTATCGATCCGTTTCGTATCAAAAATACCCTTCCCTGTTCCGGTATGGATGAAAGCAGAACATTGCAGCCAACCCAACCTGCCCGCTTTGCCGTATGAGCAAGCGGCGGACGCTTTTCAATAATCGATGGGACAAAGAAATACTTGGGTATGACCACAAGGTCAGTCACGCACATGTTCGACGGCGAATAACTCAAAAACAAGAAATTGGGATTTGAGTTGCTTGTTATTCGGTCAATCATTGTTTCGTATGCGCCGTCGCTGACACGATTATTGATGCTGCCGCCTTTGCTTTTCAATTCATACTGCTCACCGCAATGTGGGCAGAAGAAATCAGCAACGGGTTTATTGTTCTCGAAGTGTTCAACTTTGGGGTTGCCGCAGCGTGGGCAAAAGGCATTGTCCCCAACCCATCCTTCCGCAAGTCGCCTTGCTCGCTGAGCGCCGCTTTTATAGCCTGTTGCCAAAGCGGGATTCAAGCTTAAGTCCACAAGCAGTTCACCTTTGATGATGTATTCTTTATATCAACGCAATTATATTCTGCGTCATGAATGAATGCAACACCAACAGCTTGCTCCAATCAAAAGGCCGCTCGCAGGATTGCTCCCACGGGCGGCATGGAAAATCAAAAGAGATTATGCATGGCAACGGCTCAGCCACCTTTCATGGGCGATGAGCCGACAAGCCACTATTCCCACTCAATCGTTCCCGGGGGTTTGGCGGTGATGTCGTAGACTACGCGGTTCACATGGGGGACTTCCGCTATGATGCGGCAGGATATGCGCCGCAGCAAGGGGTAGGGCAGCTCCGCCCACTCGACCGTCATCGCGTCCACGGAGGTCACGGCGCGAACGCCTATCGCGTAGTCGTAGGTGCGCTGATCGCCCATCACACCCACGGAGCGCATTCCTGTGAACACTGTGAAGTATTGCCAAATCTCACGCTCAAGCCCCGCAAGCCTTACCTCCTCGCGCAGTATCGCGTCGCTCAGGCGCAGTATCTCAAGCTTATCGGGGGTAATCTCGCCAAGCACACGAATAGCAAGCCCCGGCCCGGGGAAGGGCTGACGCCATATAAGCTCGCTCGCCATCCCAAGGCTCAAGCCCAACTGCCGAACCTCGTCCTTGAACAGCATACGCAGCGGCTCCACAAGCCCCTTGAAGCCTATGTCCTTCGGCAGACCACCCACGTTGTGGTGGCTCTTTATCTTGGCGGAACCCGGCGTGCCGCTCTCTATGACGTCGGGGTAAATAGTGCCTTGCAGCAGCCATTCCGCGCCGCCCGCTTTCTTGGCCTGCTCCTCGAACACGCGGACGAACTCCGTCCCAATAATGTGCCGTTTCTCCTCCGGATCGGTCACACCCCGGAGCTTCCCCAAGAAGCGCTCCTTCGCGTCCACCACGATAAGCTTGAAGTGCATTATGTCGCGGTAGTAGTGTATGACCTCCTCCGCTTCGCCCTCGCGCAGCAGACCATGATCCACAAATATGCCCGTGAGCCTGTCGCCTATCGCCTTATGCACCAAGGTCATGGCCACGGAGGAATCGACGCCGCCCGAAAGCGCGCCTATGACCCTGCCGTCTCCCACCTGCGCACGGATGTCCGCGATAAGCCTGTCCGCAAGGTTGGACGCGCTGTAATCGCACTTGAGCTTGCAGATATTGGAGAGGAAATTTCTAAAAATCCGAGCACCGTTCTGCGTGTGGCTGACCTCGGCGTGGAACTGTATGCCGTAGAACCCGCGCTCATCGTCCGCGAACGCGGCAAAGGGGCATTGATCCGTCTCGGCTATGCCGCGAAAACCCCAAGGCAGAGCCGTAACCCTGTCGTTGTGGTTCATCCAGACTATGTTCTTCGAGGGAATATCGCTAAATAGCGGGTGGCTTGATGTTTCAAGCTCCGTCCTGCCATACTCGCGTATAGCGGCAGGCTCGACCTTGCCGCCGAAAACCTTGGCAAGGTACTGCATACCATAGCATATGGCTAAAATTGGTACGCCCAAGGCGAATACCGCGGGGTCGCAGGATTTAGCGTCCTCGGCGTAAACGCTGTCGGGGCCGCCCGTTAAGATGATTGCGGAGAGCGTCTCGCCCTTGATGCTCTTTATGTCGGCGGTGCATGGCATTAGCTCCGAGAACACGCCCGCTTCCCTCACGCGCCTTGCTATGAGCTGGTTATACTGCCCTCCGAAATCGAGTACGACTACCCTTTCCATCGTTAAACCTCGTCTCTGAATACGAAACCGTTCTCATCCGCGCTCTCGATAATGGCAAGGGACTCAAGGTGATAGCCCGCCGCCCTCAGCTTCGCGCCGCCGGGCTGGAAGCCCTTTTCGACAGCGACGCCTATGCCCACAAGCTCGGCGCCCGACTGCCCGATAATCTCGACAAGCCCGCGCAGGGCCTCGCCGTTCGCAAGGAAGTCATCGATTATAAGAACCTTATCGCTGCTCGTCAGCCATTGTGCGGACATAATCAAAGTGACCTTGCGATGATAGGTATATGAGAAAATATCGCTCTGATAGAGACCGCCCTCGATGTTGTCCGACTTCGCTTTTTTAGCGAATATGAGCGGAACGCCGATACGCTCGGCGCAGACAGTTGCCAAAGCGATGCCGGAGGCCTCAACGGTGACGACGGCGGTAACGCCCGAGGTGTCGAAACGGCGCATGAACTCGTCGGCAAGGTCGCCCATCAGCTTCACGTCCACACGGTGGTTCAAAAAGCCGTCAACCTTGATGATGTTGCCGGGCAATACCCTGCCCTCGCGCCTGATTCGTTCACAGAATGCCTTCATCAAATAGCCTCCCCAATGTATAGTTGTATAATTTCAATCAGTATAGCTGATGGCGGTTGAAAAGTAAAGGAATTTGCGCCGATTTTACGGGGCGTGACAAGGCGGACGGCGACCTTGCAAGCGCTGTCATTTTGAAAAGAAGAAACGGTAACTTCACCCCGTTGTTGCCGCACCGCCAATCCACCCCCTTGTCATCCTGACAGCGGGGGTTTGTTGCCTAAACGTTCGCAAAATGACATGATGGCATCGCACTTCAACCCCCTTGTCATCCTGAGCGAAGTCGAAGGATCTTGCCCAAAGCTCAAAGGTCAAGACCCGCTCCTCCGGTAACAAAAACTCGCTTTGGCAAAAAGATCGCGGTGATTTTCTCGCAAAGAGGATGATTTTACCCTTCGGTTCTGCTATACTACATGGGAGGTGCGCGGCGAAAGCGTGCGTGTCAAGGCTTGAAGGGGTGCTAAGATGAAGCGTAGGGACTGGCTTATAATAGGCTGCGGGCTGCTGCTCGCGCTGCTTGCGTTGGGCGCGTGGCTGCTGCTTAGCCCGCACAAGAGTGCGTTTTCAAGCGTGACGGTCTATGTGAATGGGCAAGTCTACGGTATTTATCCGCTTGACGAGGAGCAGACCATAACCATAGACCAGGGCAACGGCAAGCTGAACGTCATCAGAATAGACGAACATGGCGTGTGCATGGAGCGTTCAAGCTGCAAGAATCAGCTTTGCGTCAACAAGGGCTGCCTTGACCCCAACAACGACGAGACGCTGTTGGACAACTGGATAGTGTGCCTGCCGAATGGCGTCACCGTGGAGCTTACCGGAGGCGAAGGATGAATAAGCCCCGCATAGCTACAAGAAAACTGACGGAGCTTGCCCTTTTGACCGCTGCGGCGCTGGTCTTGGGCTATGTCGAATACCTTATCCCGATAAGCGGAGTCCCCGGCGTCAAGCTCGGCCTATCCAACATGGTGCTGCTGTATGCCGTCGCGCTGCTTGATAAAAGGAACGCGTGTCTGCTGATGATATTGAAGGTGGGGCTGTCGGGACTGCTGTTTGGAGGGTTCTCTGCGATGATTTACAGCTTCGCGGGCGGGGTTTTGAGCCTTGCGGTCATGCTCCTGCTGTACAGCATCAAGGGGATGAGCCTTATCGGGGTTTCGGTGGGCGGCGCGTTGGCGCACAACATAGGTCAGATATTAGTCGCCGCCTGCGTGGTGGGCTTTCGGAGCATACTTTTCTATGTACCCATATTGATGATTGCGGCGGTCATCGCGGGCATACTGACGGGCGTCACAGCCAAGCTGTTGGTGGCGATACTCTCCAAACGCAAGGACGGGCAGGAAACAATTGAAGAAACCAAGAGGGACGATAAGGCGGAAAAGGATGAGAAATAGTCTATGCAAAACCCTGAAGGCTTCGCTCGCCTTGATCTTATGTCTGGCGCTGCTGCTGTCTGCCGCCTGCCTTGACAGGGGGAAAGGAACGCGGCGTTATCAGGCAAGCTTCTTGGACGTCTTTGACACGGTGACGATAGTCGTAGTCTTTGCAAAGAGCGAGAGCGAGGCGGACGCGCTTATAAACAGAGCGCACGAGCTGCTTTTGTGGTATCACAGGCTCTTTGATATTTATAACGCCTATGAGGGCGTGAACAACGCCTGCACCGTCAACGAGAACGCGGGGATTGCGCCCGTGAAGGTGGATAAGGCGCTTATAGAGCTTGCGGTTTTTTCCAAGGAGATGTACGGGCTGACGGGCGGCACGGTCAATATCGCCATGGGCAGTGTGCTTTCCATATGGCATGATTACAGGGAGGCGGGTACTGACGAACCGGACAACGCCGAATTGCCCGAGCTTGACGCGCTCAAAGCCGCTGCGGAGCATACGGATATAGATAAGCTCATCATCGACGAGCAGGCGCAAACGCTGTACCTTGAGGACGCGGAAATGCGGCTTGACCTGGGCGCGATAGCCAAGGGGTACGCCGCGGGGCTGGTCGTGGACGTCCTTACAGCGGAGGGGGCGGCAAGTGTGTTGTTGAGCGTGGGCGGCAACGTCTGTTCCATAGGCAAGCGCGGCGATAATGAGGACTGGCAGGTGAGCGTTGAGGACCCGTTCGACGCTTCGACCCTCTGCGTACTTCCGCTTGACGATTCCTGCTTGGTCACGAGCGGAAGCTATCAGCGTTACTACACGGTGGACGGGGTGCGCTATCATCATATCATCGACCCCGCCACCCTTTACCCCTCGACATACTTTTCCTCCGTCTCGGTGATGTGCGCTGATTCGGGGCTTGCGGACGCGCTGTCCACGGCGTTGTTCAACCTGCCGCTTGACAAGGGACAGGCGCTCATAGAGGAACTTTCAGACGTTGAGGTCTTGTGGGTGGACAATGACGGCAAAATCACCGCCACGGCGGGCTTCTATTCGGGCAGTGTCGATTAGTCTATTTGACGTTCGAATATCGTTTTGCCGCCCTTGATGGTTTTTAGTACGCGAATGTCCCGCAGCTCATCCAAAGGAACGCTCAGGGGATTTCGATCGAGCATCACGAAATCAGCGTTTTTGCCCGCTTCAATACTGCCCTTTTTATCCTCCTCAAAGTACTGCCACGCGGCGTTCACCGTTACGGCCTTCAGAGCCTCCTCCACGGGTATGCGCTCCGCCTCGCCGAGGCTTACGCCGCCCTTGGTCACACGGTTTACGGCGCACCACAGGGTTTCAAGCATGTTCGGAGCTATCACGGGCGTGTCCTGATGGAAGGTAAAGCGCAGTCCCAGCGAAAGCGCCGAAGCTGTCGGGCTGATTGCGAAGGCACGTTCTTCCCCAAAGTTTTGCAAATGCACATCGCCCCAGTGGTAGGTGTGCGCGACGAAAAACGAGGGGGTGACGCCGAGACGCAGGGCGAGCGGGAGCTGATCACGCCCCAAAAGCTGCGCGTGTATCATCACTGGGCGCAGGGCGGCGACGTCATAGTCCCGTTCCGCAAGCTCCACGGCGTTCAGAAACTGCCTTGCCGCAGCGTCTCCGTTGCAATGGGCAAGCAGCTGCATCCCTTGCCTTGCCGAGGCTTCGACCGCGTCCAAGACCTGTTCGTCACGCATGGTACCATAGCCGCGGTAGTCAGGATTGCTTCCAAGGTAGGGCTTGCGCATCCACGCGGTGCGCCCCTGCGGAGACCCGTCAAGGAATATCTTGCAGCCGCCCAGCTTGAAATGCCTGTCATACCTTAAAAAGCTCTGCGGGAACGCGGCAATGAACGCGTCAGTGTCCTCGACCGAGGCGTAGCCCACCGTGTCCAGATACAGCATGTTTATGGATAGCAGCTGCCGATACAGGGGGAGCATTTCCTTGACCATCATGCCCTCCTGAATTGTGGTAATCCCATGCGCGGCGTAGCCCGCCTGTGCCTTCATATAAGCGGCGAACAGCTCCTTTGCTCCTGCCATTGGAGCTTTTTTCATGTAGGTGAAGTAGGCGTTTTCCTCCATGTAGCCCGTGAGATACCCGTTTTCGGTTCCTATCCTGCCGCCCTCGGGCGAGGGGGTGTCGGGATTAACGCTGAGCAGCCTTAAGGCGAGGCTGTTGAAAACTCCGACATGTCCGGAGGCGTGCTGCAAAATGAGCGGGTTTTTAGGGGCGCAGGCATCGACGAGCGCCAAGGTTGGGTGACGTCTTTCCTTGAGCGCGTTGTTGTCATAGCCCTTCGCGAATACCCACTCGCCCTCTTTGACGGCGTTGTCCGCGATGAAGCCCTGAATACGCTCAAATATCTCGTCAAAGCTCACACACTCGTCTAGCGGCACCTGAAGGAAGGACGAGGCATAGGAGGATAGGTGGCTGTGCGCGTCAACAAAGGCGGGCATGAGCGTTCGGCCCTCAAGATTGACCGTCTCAGCCCCACTTGCCATGTCAAATAGTCGCTTGAAAGGCCCGACCGCGACGACCCTTTCGCCCTCCGTCAGCACCGTCTCCGCGACAGGCGGGTTCGACATGGTGATTATTGTTCCGTTGTAGTACAAGGTGGCCATGTAACTATCTCCCTTCAAAAAAATGAATTTACATCAGCGGCGCGAAAGCCCCAAATATGCAGCAAGCCAAATGCTGCACAGTACGCGAGCCTTTACGCTGAGCCTCTCAAACGTTCTGCTGCAAAGCGGCGGCAGTCTGCGTTGACGCCATACGCCGCCATGCATGGACGTCCTTTGGACTGTCAAACGACAGCCATATTATACCATGCGTCGCCGCGCTTGTCATTGAAAGTTGTCAACGTTAAAAAGAGTAAGACATAACTTTAAGGGGGAACAAAAAAAAGACCGCGGCAAACGTCATTGCCGCAGATCTTCAAAAAATTGTACGATTAGATTTTTCCGCGCATTTGGCGCGGGCTTGGTACGAGGGGGGTGTCAGACCTTGGGGAAGCGAACCGTAATCTCTGTTCCTATGCCCTCTCTGCTGTCGAGCGACACCACAGCGCCAAGCTGCTCACAGGTGTGCTTGACGATGGCAAGCCCAAGACCAGTTCCGCCCGTCGCCTTGCTGCGGCTCTTATCGGCGCGATAGAAACGCTCAAAGACGTGAATGGAGTCCGACTTGGATATACCGATACCGGTGTCGCGCACCGAAAAGCATTGATCCGCCACGCGCACCGTGATAAGCCCGTTGTCGCGGTTATAGCGCACGGCGTTGTCTATAAGGTTGGTGGCAAGCTCGGTGAGCATGGCCTTGTCGCCCTTGACCTGCATCGACCCGCCCGAAAGCTGAATGGACAGTCCGCGCTTTTGCGCTATGGGCTGCATAAGCTCCACTATGTCGGAGACTATGGGGTAGAAGTCAATAACCTCAAAGCTCAGGCGGGCTTCCGCCATCTCGTCAAGCTGAGACAGGCGAATTATATCCGATATAAGCGTAAGCATACGCTTGGCCTCGGTCTCAATCTTGTTGGCAAAACGCTTTATATCGTCGCCCTGCGCCATGCCCATGGAGATCATCTCGGCATAGCCGGAGATAGAGGTCAAGGGCGTCTTTAGCTCATGCGAGACATTGGCGGTAAACTCGGTGCGGACGCGCTCGGCGTGGGAGCGCTCACCCACAAGGGACATGAGCAGCACCGCGCCAAAGCGAAGATCACCTTGAATGAGGTCGCGATAGGTGACGGAGACGCTTTTGCCGCCCACGTCGAATTCCCTCATTTCGCCGTTTCTGGCGTCACCCAAAAACCGCTGCAACGCGGCGTTCTCAAGGGCTGATATGGCGCTCCCCGTGGGATCTTTGGACAAACTCAACAGCCGCATCGCCTTGGCGTTGCAGCCGATGATACGTCCGGCGGCGTCAACGGCGATGATACCCTCGGGTATTACCTCGATTAGACTGCCGGTAAAGCCGTCCGTTTCCACTATTTAAGCTCTCCCGTGGTGAGCATATAGCCCACGTTGCGGATGGTGACGATCTGCTTGCCCGCCGCGCCCAGCTTCTGCCTGAGCATCATGATGTGCATATCGACCGTGCGCGACTCACCGGAGAACGAGAAGCCCCATACCGCGTTCATGAGCATATCGCGGGTTAAGACCGTATCGACATTGCGCATGAGGTACTTCAAAAGCTCATATTCCTTGAAGGTGAGATCGATGGATTCGCCGCAGGAATGAATCTTGTGACGAATGTCATCCAGGGAGATATTGCCGCAGGACAGAATCTGCTCCTCATTGGTGGTGCGGCGCAGGAGGGCGTTGACCCTTGAGATAAGCTCGCGGATGTTGAAGGGCTTGGCGATATAATCGTCGGCGCCGCTGTCAAGACCCTCGATCTTGTCCGCGTCGCTTGCCTTGGCGGTCACCAAGATGATTGGGACGCGCCTGGTGTTCGCGTTTGCGCGAAGCTTCTTGAGTATCTCAAGTCCGTCCTCTCCCGGAAGCATGATGTCGAGCATGACCAAATCGGGCAGCTCACCCTCACCCATCGCCGCAAAGAAGGTCTGGGCGTCCTCAAAGTTCTTCACCGAAAAGCCGCTGCCTATAAGGGCGTAGCGTTCCATTTCGCGGATCTCGTTGTCGTCTTCTACGATGTAAATAAGTGCCATGGTCTCACTCCCCGGCCAAGCGCCTCATAGCCTCGGCCATTATTTCGGTATTGAATTTCATCTCCTCAAAGCTCACGCACTCGTCGGGCATGTGCGCCAGAGCCACGCCGTCCTCGGGTTCGCAGCCGAACGCGACCGCGTTCCTGAACGCCCTCGCGTAGGTGCCTCCGCCTATCGCAAGCGGCTTGGACTGCTTGCCTGTCTTGGTGTTGTATATATCCATGAGCGTGCGTACAAGCTCGCTCTCAGGATCGATGTAATGACAGTGCGAGTTGGAATAATCGCCCCTTACAAAGCCCAAGGCTCCAAGCTTTTCATCCAAAGCGGCAAGCAGGGTATCAAAGGGCAGGGAGAAGGGGTAGCGGCTGTCAATGGTGATTCTCACACCGTCTGCGCCCGCCTCAAGCATGGTGAGGTTGAGCGAGGTTTCGCCCGAATCGTCGGTGACGTCAACGCCGAAATGCTCGCCGTGGCAGCACATATCAAAGAGTTCGTTTAAGCCCTTGAAGGTGACGGAATCCTCAGAGTCAAGCTTCTGCGCCGCGACAATCTCAATCAGCTGGCACAGGGCATTCTTGGCAAGCCACGCGCTTGCGGCGTGTCCGCCGAAGCCCGTCACGACAAGGCTTTTGCCCCAATTCGCGGTAAAGCCCTCGTGAAGCTCGGTCTTGACCGGCTCCACGGGAAGCTCGCAGGAGGCGTCGCCGGGGATAACGTTGGCGGCCGTGCCGACCTTCATCCGAACGGCGGAGGGCGCGTCCTTTATGTACGTTCCGTGGAATATGCCCATCTCGGAGTTGACGAGCGGGTAATCGGCGTCGGGAGTGAACGCAAGGTCAGGCTCAGGCTCGGTCTCCTTGTAGCGCGCCATGCACAATGAGCCGCGTTCCTCGTCGCAGCCCAAGATCAGGCGAATCCTGCGCTTTAGAGGCAGACCGCTGTCCTTGATTGCGGCAAGCGCGAACAGAGCGGATACGGCCTCGCCCTTGTCGTCCATGGTACCTCTGCCGTAAATTTTGCCGTTTGCTATCTCCGCGCCATAGGGCGGATAATGCCAACCCCTGCCCTCGGGGACGACGTCCAAATGCGCCATCACGCCCAGGGTTTCTTTGCCCTCGCCGTACTCGATTACGCCGCAGTAGCCATCAAGGTCAAAAACCTTGGTAAAGCCCAGCTTTCGCGCCAAGTTCAGGGTGTAGTGCAAAGCGTCATGCACATGCCGACCCAGAGGCTTGCCCGGCTCAGGGGTTCCGCGTGAAACGGAAGGTATTCGGATAAGATCGCGCAAGGCTTCAACCTGCGCGTCAAAGCTATCTTCAATATGTTTGTACATAAAAACAGAAGCTCCTCTCTACAAACTATTACACCCTATTATACACCATCCATCGGAGCATTTCAAGTACTTTGTAAAAATCTAATAAGCAATGTGTAAACTTATATCGACGGCCGATTTATAGAATTGTGAAACGCCGATAATATCCTGTCGCTTCCGTCGACATAGTGTTCACAGTACGGCACAAGAGCCGTCATTATCTCGTTTTTCAGAGCGTCCTTCAGCACGACCCTGCCAAGCTCGTTGTCCGCTAATTTGAGCATACGCCGCATGGCTTCAAGCGCGGTGGGGCTGATTTGCGCGGCCTCACCGGCGCAGGCGGAACAGCAGGCGCCGCCCCGAATCGTCGAGAAACGCAGCTTTGTTTCCGAAACAAGGCTTTTGCCGCAGGACGCGCACTCGGTGATTGAGGGGCAAAGCCCAAGGCAGTTTAGGCAGCGCAGAAGGAAGGCCATAAACAGGTTGTCAGGCCCATTCTGCCCATAGCTTAGGAAGGACAGGGTGTGATAGAGCAGGGAAAAGAGAGCCTTGTTCTCGTCCTCGGACTGCACGGTAAGACAGCACAGCCTTACCGCCGCACTTGCCGCCATAAAGCGCTCGTAGTCCTCGCGTATGGGGTAGAAGCTCTCCAAGAGATCGCAGGAGGTGACCGTGAGCTTGCCGGCCGCACTCATATACAGCTCGAATTCACAGAAGGCAAAGAGCTGAGTTCCCGCAAGCAGCTTGGATTCCGACTTGCGGCAGCCGGGGGCTTTCACGTCCATGCGCCCGCGCTCAATGGTGAACAGCGTCAGCATCCTGTCGTTGTCGCGATAGTCGGTATAATCAGTTACTATCCCCTTTGTGCATATCTTCGGCACTTGTGTTCTCCCCGAGCGTTAAGGCCTTGCGGTACTCAAGATAGTCCGAAGGACTGCCGCTCATCGTAAAGGTCTTCCATTTTGTCTTGGCGTCGTCGCTCATATAATCAGCGCACCTCCTTGTTTGATAAGGAAAGTATGCCCCACAAAAGCCGCGCCCCAATCAGGGTGTCAGTCGTTATACCCCAATTCGTTCAAAATCGATGTTTTATTACGCCAGTCGTCCTTGACCTTGACCCAAAGCTGAAGGTTGACGCGAACGCCCAAGAGCCATTCAACGTCCTTCCTTGCCTCGGAGCCTATGCGCTTGAGCATCTTTCCGCCCTTGCCGATGATGATGCCCTTGTGACTTTCGCGTTCGCAGTATATCGTAGCCCACACGTCCATCAGCTCGCCGCCCTCGCGCAGCTCCATCTTGTCGATGACTACGCCTATGCCGTGCGGAACCTCCTCGCTCAAAAGCATCAGCGCCTTCTCGCGTATCATTTCGCCCGCGATAAGGCGTTCAGGCTGATCCGTCACCATGTCGGGCGGGAAATACTGCGGTCCTTCGACGAGATAGCTTGTGAGAAGCTTCTCAAGCTCCGCCATGCCCTCGCCCGTTTTGGCCGAGACGCACAGCGTCACGGGGAAGTCGCCCGCGCTTTTTACGTTCTCCTTGGCCTCGTCTATTTGAGCCTTGCTCGCCTTGTCGCACTTGTTGAACAGAACGACGACGGGAGCCTTGACGGAGGCAAGGCGGCCGAGTATGGCAAGGTCGCGTTCGCGCACGCCTATAAGCACGTCCGCCATGAATATGACCGCCTCCACATCCGAGAGGCTGTCTGTGGCGGTCTTTTGCATGTACTGCCCCAATTTGTTCTTGGGGATTGTCATGCCGGGGGTATCCAGGAAGATCATCTGATAGTCGTCGCGGGTCAGAACGCCCGTGATTCGGTTGCGCGTTGTCTGCGCTCGGTCGGTGACTATCGCTATCTTCTGTCCAACCAACGCGTTGAGCAGGGTGGACTTACCCACGTTGGGGCAGCCGACTATACTGAAAAAACCACTTTTATACATTATTTTAGCAGATCCTTGGGGCCGAAGGAATAGGGCAGCAATTCGCCCAAGGTCGTCACTATGACGTTATGCTCCCTGTCGCCTGAAATGACTATGAAGTCCTCGCCGCAGAACTCCGCCATGACCTGACGGCACACGCCGCAGGGGAAGCCGGGAGCCTCGCCCGTGGACACGACAGCGATGGCCGCGAACTCGCGTTCTCCGTCGTACAGCGCCTTGAAGAAGGTGACGCGCTCCGCGCACACGGTGGGCGTAAACGCCGCGTTTTCAAGGTTGCAGCCCTGATAGAGCTTGCCGCTCTTGGTCAAAAGACACGCTCCGACCGCGTAGTTGGAGTATATGCAGTAGGAATGCTCCCTGGCCTCATATGCCAAGGCAACTAACTTATCCTGCATGTTCGCACCGAAAGCTCCAAGCTTTGTTTCAACATCGTGATCAAATTCTTTCATTTTATCTCAAGACCCATCCCTTCTAAAATTGTTCTTTGTCTGTCGCGCATTTCCCGTTCCTCGTCCTCCTGCATGTGGTCGTACCCCAATAGGTGCAGCACCCCATGGACAGCCAAAAACGCAAGCTCACGGGCGAGCGTATGCCCGTATTCCTCGGCCTGCACTAAGGCGCGTTTATAGCATATCATAATATCGCCCAGGTAACCGTCGGGCGGCGCCAAAAGCTCCTCACCCTCCCATGCGGGGAAGGTAAGCACATCCGTCACCATGTCCACATGGCGATAGTCGCGATTCAGCTCCCGTATGCGCTCCTCGGTGGAGACCAATACGGTCAAATCCTCGCCCTCACGCCCTTCGGCCTTGAGCGCCGCAAGCACGGCGTTCCTGATACAGCTCTCCTCCTCAGGCTTTAGGGTAAGCCCCTCCGTGTAAAGCTCCATTTGACTACTCCCCCGGATATCGTATTCTGTCGTGAGCCATGCCGACAAAGGTTTTGATAAAGGATTTCTCTATGCGGCTCAGCTCCTGCATGGTGACGGGGGCTTCGCTGAATTGCCCGTCCTCCACCTTGCCCTTTATGACCCTGTGTATCATGTCCGTAACGTCGGCTTCGCTTGGGTTCGTCAGCGAGCGCACCGCCGCTTCACAGCTGTCCGCAAGCATCACTATGACGCTTTCCTTGGAGGAGGGACGCGGCGCGTTATAGCGAAAGTCATCGGGGTTGACGTTCGGGTCAAGCTTCTTGGCCTTGTAGTAGAAGTAGGCTACCTGCGTGTTGCCGTGATGCTCCGCGATTATTCGGCGTACAAGCCTGGGAATTCGGTACTTTTGCAGCAGCGGTTCCGCGTCGCTTTGGTGCGCCGTGATTATGCGGACGCTCTCCTCGGGCGGCAGGTCGTCATGCGGATTCGCGGCGTTTCCGAGGTTCTCCCCAAAGAAGTAAGGACGCTTGAGCTTGCCCACGTCGTGATACATGGCGGCGGCGCCGGCAAGCACGGCGTTCGCGCCTATCTCCTCGGCGGCGTTCTCGGCAAGCTGTGCCGCCGCGACACAGTGATGATAGGTGCCGGGCGCGCCGTTTATGAGCTTTCGGATAAGCGGGTTGTGGGGGTTTGTAAGCTCGTTCAGCCTTGCGTCGGTGGGGAGGTCAAATATGGTCTCCCAAAAGACGGTAAGCCCGATGGCGAGGATGACGGAGATAACCGCTCCGCCGACAAACAGACCCGAATCCATGAAGATTTCCCCAAAGGACAGCCTTTCGGCTATGCCGCGTATGGCAAGGACAAGCCCTCCCGCGCCGCCGCCAACAAGCCCCGCCATGATGGTTCCGGCCCTGCGGTTGCTTCCGCTGCCCGCAAAGATGGCGGCAAGTCCGCCCGCCAGCCACGCAAGGCACAGGCTCATGGTCTCGGAGGACACAAGAGCGCCTCCAAAGGGGCAGGCGAGCGTGGAGGCGGTAAACGCCAAGGCAATGGTGACGGGTATCGCGTTACGGCGCGAGTACACGGCCGCTGTCATGAGCGGTACGGTAAGGGCGGGCGTGAGCATGGGCAAAAACAGCGAGAACAACGCGCCCAGGCCGAGGGTTATCAGCATGACGCAGGAAATACCGAGCATCTTGTGAAAATCCCTTAGGGTCTCCAAGTCGAAGATGAACAGATACGCCCAAAGCAGACCGTAGACCGCAAGCGCGAACAGGCAGCAGGCAACGACTATGGCGGCGGTTTTGCCGCTCTCCTTTTGCAAGCCGAGCGCTGAAAGGCGCGACAGGTCGTCACGGGTGACGACGGAGCCTTTGGCGATAATCACGTCTCCCTTTGAAACGCGAACCTCCTCAACGGCGTTCGCGGCCTTTGTCTTTACAGCGATGGTGGCTTCCGCGTCGTAAGCCATGGTCGGAACAACGTATATTTGCGCGGCCTTGGGCGCGAGGTATAGCTTGACGGCGGCGGGCATGAGCGACTTTGACATACTCGTCAGCGCCGTGGAACGCGCCTGCTCCAACTCAGATTCGTATACGCCCGCTTCAAGCACGGCGTTCACGCTGTTGATGATGGGCTGCGTTTGCAGGCTCACCATGACGTCGGGGCTTCTAAGCTCGCCTGTCGGAATAACATAGCCAAGGAAGGAATATGCGGAGGACTCGGTAAAAACCTCGTCCAAGCCGTATTCATAAAGGGCGGTCGCAAGCTGCTGTGAGCTGAGCATGGTCTGCCAGACATAGCCGTCGGGCAGACGAAGGCTTGTCCCCTCGTAGTCCGCGTTCTGCTCCCAGACGTTCTCACGCATATCGTTCAGAAAGTCAACCACATTGGCAAGCATACTGACAAGAGCCGCTTTTGTCTCCTCTATCAACGTCTCATCGGGTACATATACCGGCTCTGCGGCGTCCCGCGCCCTTTGGCGAAGCAGCTCCGTTTCATATTCATCCGTCATTGTGAACGGGCAAATCACGTCGCTTTCAAGCTTTTGCCCCACTTCAAGCTCATAGCTTGTCCCCGTGAAACTATATGAGAGCAGCAACGCGTTGACGATGAGCAGCAGCACAAGCACAAGAGTACCCGCCCAAACGCCCGTAGGCAGGGCGCGCTTTACAGCGCCGCCGTCCGTCCTGACGCTCCCGAGCTCACCCATGGACACGCCTGCGCGATGACGTTCGCTTGCGGGCTTATGCTCGCGTGCGTCTGTACGCCGCCTTGAGAAGAATCGCAGCTTAGGATTTTTCATAGCGTTCATAAGCCTGAATGATGCGCTGCACCAGCTCATGCCTTACCACGTCCTTGTGGGTCAGGCGAACGATGGCGACGCCGCGAACGTCCTTCAACACGTTTATCGCGTGTACAAGTCCGCTTCTGCGCTCCTGCGGCAGGTCGATCTGAGTAATGTCGCCCGTCACGGCTATGCGTGAGCCTTCACCGAAGCGGGTTAGGAACATCTTCATCTGCTCCACGGAGCAGTTTTGCGCCTCGTCCAAGATGATGAAGGCGTTGTTTATCGTGCGCCCGCGCATATAGGCGAGCGGGGCTATCTCTATCGAGCCGCGCTCCATGAGCGCCTTGTAGGTCTCAAGCCCGAAAAACTCCTGCAAGGCGTCATAAAGCGGCCTTAGGTAGGGGTCTACCTTGTTTTGCAGGTCTCCGGGCAGGAAGCCCAGCTTCTCACCAGCTTCCACGGCGGGGCGGGTCAGGACAATGCGTTCAACCTCCTTGTTCTTGTAGGCAAGAACAGCCATGGCGACCGCAAGATAGGTCTTGCCCGTACCTGCGGGGCCGACGCCGAACACAAGGTCATGTTCCTTCAACGCCTGAATATAGCGCGTCTGCCCCAAGGTCTTGCACTTGACCTGCTTGCCTCGGTTTGTGAGCGCCACGACGTCGCCCATAATCTGAGAGATGTAGGCGGCGTTGCCGTCCTTGGCAAGCTCGATGGCGTAGCGTATGCGCCCTCGGTTGATGGCCTCGCCCTTGCGCTGCATATCCAAAAGCTTGTCCACAACCACTCGGCAAAGTTCGACAGCCTCAGCCTGTCCGCTTATGACTATGCCTTCGGGGTTCAGGGCTATTCTTGCCCCTGTCTCCTCCTCGAAGATGGTCAGGTTTTCGTCGAATATTCCGAACACGCCCAGCGCGTCACCCATCGTCTCAAGCTCTATCGTTACTTCGCAAAGCTCGTTATCGTTCATCCGTTAAGCTCCTTAACATATTTTATGCCCCAAACAGACTCCGGTCATAAAGGGGGAATCCCGCCTGTTCCAAAAACAAAGCGGCGAATTATCCGTAAATCTCCTGAACAGTTCCGATACTCTCCTCCGCGATTACGCTGCAAACGGCAAAGATTCTGCCGTCCTCCTCGACGGTGCGGCAGCTTATCGCGATAACCCTCGCGTCGGAAGGAACCTGAGCAAGGGCGGCGCGCTTTGCCAGAAGCTCAGCCTCATAGATCCTCTCGTCGCGGGTCAGCGCCTCCTGCGCGGTCTCCGTCTCAAAGTAGCTGCCACGGGTAAAGACGAGCGGCAGGAGCAGCCCAAGACCGCTTCGCTCCTCGCGTTCAAGCTCATAGGTCTCGAACCTGCTTCCCCGAGTGAAAAGCACCTTGGAGAACAGCTCCACCCTAAGATAAGGGCTCGTCTTGCCCGTTCGAAGCTCGACCGACCTCGTTTCGGGAGCCTCCGCCGTCGCCGTGTAGCTCACGGCGGCGTACACCTCACCCGACGCGCAGACGTAGTAGTCGGTAGTGACCTCATTGTGGACGACATGCCCCAGTATGAGCGGGTCGCCCGCCTCAACCCACTGCCCAGCCTTGACAGCGGCGTGTCCCAGCAGGGTAATCACCTTCGTTATGGTTCCGCTCTTTGCCGCGACTACGTTGGCGGCCTCAAAGCTCTCCTCCACGGCGGGACGAAGCTTGGCCTCGTTGACGTCAACCTTGAGCGTCACGCCCTCAAGCGTAAGTCCCATCCATGAGATTTCGGGGGTCTGCGCCGCGAGCCTGTGCGCAAGCTGCACCAAGTCCACATCATTGGCCCGTCCGCCAACGCGTATGCCGTTTTCGTCCAACAGCTTCGTTATAGCTTCGGGCGAAACCTCATTCGTTCCCTCTATGCGGATGAACCACAGTCGGGTGGAAAGTATGCAAAGGGCAAGCAGTCCCGCGGCCGTACCCAAGAGCAGGACTTTGCGTTCCCACAGCCGTCCCCAAAGCACCTCAAGCCCGCCCCTTTTAAGGACGATTAGGTTCACGCGGGTGTAATCCGCGATGCTTACAAGCTCACTAAGCTGCGAGGCGGCGGCCGTCAGAACCAAAAGCTTGGGGCCTGTACGCTTTACGTCACGCAGGGTAATGCCCTTTCGCACCGCGAGCGAGAGGAAACGCTCAAGGGACAGTCCCTCAATCTGTATTATAGCATAAGCTTTCGCATAATTCCACATCGGATTCATTCCTCAAAGCCGACAGTCGTAACATTTCCGTAAACGAATGCCGAATAGGGTGTGAGCATGTGCAGCGTAAGACCTGTCCCCACAACGCACACCACCCCGCAGCCGGTGACGAAGCGCATACATTCGCCGTCGCAGCGCAGGATTCCGCGATGGTTGCATACCGTGAGCTTTTCTCTGCCCGTCAGTATGAACTGCGGCACGTCGGCGTCAATGATTTCGGGCAAGTCCGCGCACTCAAGGGCGCGCTTCAGTATTCTGCGCCTATATTTCATTGTAGAGTATATGCGCCGTCCTGCGATAAAAAAACCTTGCGCATATACCGTCATTAGTGATACAATATCGTGAAATATTATATCAAGGAGTTCACCATGACAAAGGCAGAACAAAGAGCGATATCCGCTATGCGCATAATCGCGGCGGAAGCGATAAATAAGGCCAAGAGCGGCCACCCCGGACTTGCGATAGGCAGCGCACCCGCCGCCTACACACTGTGGCGCACGATGAAGCATGACCCTAAGCACCCGTGTTGGCCGGGGAGGGACAGGTTCGTCCTTTCCTCCGGACACGCGTCCATGCTTGAATACACCTTGCTGCACTTCTTCGGCTATGGGCTTTCGATGGAGGACATCAAGAGCTTCCGTCAGTGGGGCAGCATCACACCCGGGCATCCGGAGTGGAAGCATACCAAGGGCGTCGAAGCCACGACCGGCCCCTTGGGGCAGGGCTTTGCCATGTCCGTAGGTATGGCTATGGCGGAGAAGCACCTTGCCGCCCGCTTCAATCGCCCCGGCTTTGAGGTGTTCGACAACCGCACCTACTGCATCATGGGCGACGGATGCATGATGGAGGGAATATCAAGCGAGGCGGCTTCCCTTGCCGGAACGCTGAAGCTGGGCAAGCTCATCGCCATGTATGACAGCAACCGCATCTCCATAGAGGGCGATACCGACATAGCCTTCACCGAGGACGTCGCAGCCCGCTTTAGGGCCTTCGATTGGCAGGTCATTGACGTGCCCGACGGCGAGGACATGACCGCTGTTGCAGAGGCGCTGGAGCTTGCAAGGGTGGAGACGGACAAGCCGTCGCTCATAATCTATCACACCGTCATCGGCCACGGCGCGCCGCAGGAGGGTACCGCGAAGGTTCACGGAGCGCCCATCGGCGCCGAGGGCGTGGAGGAGATGAAGAAGCGCTTCGGTTGGGAGTGCGAGACGCCGTTTGAGGTTCCCGCGGACGTTTACGAACACTTTGAGGATATAACCTCCAACATGCATACCGCCCGCGAAGCGTGGGAGGCCATGTACGAGGCCTATAAGCTTGCCTATCCCGAGCTTGCGGCAGAGCTTGAGCGGGAGAGGGCGGGCGAGCTTCCCGACTTGGAGAATGACGAGAGCTTCTGGCAGTTTGACGGAGCGATGGCGACAAGGAAGTCGTCCGGCATAGCCCTCAACCGCCTGGCGGAAATAATGCCAAACCTCTTTGGCGGTGCGGCGGATCTGTCACCCTCGACGCTCACCACGCTCAAGAACAGCGGAAGCTTCTCGGCGGACAATCCCGAGGGCAACAACATACATTGGGGCGTCCGCGAGCTTGCCATGGCTTCGGCCTGCAACGGCGTCGCGCTCTACGGCTGTCTAAGGCCATTTCTTGCCACCTTCTTTGTGTTTTCCGACTATGTAAAGCCGGCTCTGCGCCTGTCCGCGATCATGGGTCTGCCCGTGCTTTGCGTACTCACGCATGACAGCATCGGAGTTGGCGAGGACGGCCCCACGCATCAGCCGATTGAACAGCTTGCTTCGCTCAGGGCAACCCCGAACGTAATGGTGTTCCGCCCTGCGGATGCAAGGGAAGTCGCGGCGGGCTATATTGCGTCGCTCAGGCGCACGCAAGGCCCCACCGTGCTTGCGCTGTCAAGGCAGAATCTGCCGCCGATGGAGAACAGCGGCAAGGGCGCGTTAAAGGGCGGCTACGTTGTGCGCGACCCCAAGGGCGGCTATGACGTCATACTTATCGCCTCCGGCTCAGAGCTTGAGCCTGCGCTCAAGGCGGCTGACATACTGGCGGTTTCGGGCAAGACGGCAAGGGTGGTGTCCCTGCCCTGCTTTGAGCTGTTCGAGCAGCAGTCTGAGGAGTACAAGGAGAGCGTGCTGCCCAAGGCTTCAAGGAAGCGCGTGGTTGTCGAGGCGGCCTGCCCGTTTGGGCTTGACCGATATGCGGGCTTGGACGGAAGGGTAGTCGCGATTCACGGCTTTGGTTCGTCCGCGCCCTATGCGAAACTCATGGAGGAATACGGCTTCACGGGCGAGAACATTGCCAAGATCGCGATGGAGCTTATTATAGGAGGTTAAAGAGTGCGGATTACAGAAAACGCTTGGATAGAGGCGAAACGCCCGACGGTGCGCAGGCTCATTGACGAGCTGCTCAGTCGCTGCGACTATGCTTCCGCTTTGGCGGTGGACAGCAAGAGCCGCGCCTACTCGCTGAGCAAGCGCGGCATATCGGCGGCGGACATGGAGCTTTTGTCCACAAGGGGATTCACCGTCAAGGTGGTACAGGGTGATAAGCGACTGGAGTACTCTCTCAACGAACTGACCGAGGAGAACATCCCCGAGGTGGTTAAAAGCATCGAGAACGCCCTGATGAACTGCCCCACCTCACCCTTAGGTCTGCCCGATGACGAGCCTTTGACCTTAAGCGAGGCGAGCGAATATGAGATAGACCCTGTGGAGCTTGGCGATGAACGCATAATCGCCCTCTTGGACGAGATTCGAAAGCGCGGGCTAAAGTCCGACCCCGCGATTATCGACTGCGTAACCAACTGCAGCTACCGCGTCTACTCAAAGCTGTTCATCTCCAAAAACCGCGAGCTTTCCCAGAGCATCATGTGGTGCAACGGGGCGATATGGGCGATTGCGGGACGCGGCGAGATTATGCGCGACAGCTATCGCGGTTACTCCAAGCTGGGCGGCGCGGAGCTGCTGAACAGCATGAAGGACGGCGTGGACAAGGTTTGCGGCACGGCGGTCGAGCTGTTGGACGCGCAGCCCATGCCCGCGGGCGAGTACGAATGCATATGCTCCCCCGAAACCACGGGCATGATAGAGCATGAGGCCTTTGGCCATGGCGTTGAGATGGATATGTTCGTCAAGGACAGGGCGCAGGCCAAGGAGTTCATCGGCAAGTATGTGGCTTCGCCGCTTGTAACCATGCATGACGGCGCGGTGGGCGTTGACGAGACTGCTTCGTTCTTCTTCGACGATGAGGGAAGCCTTGCCTGCGACACCGTGATTATCGATAAGGGCATACTCAAAAAGGGTATGTGCGACCAGCAAAGCGCGAGGCGTCTTGGAGTTAAGCCCACGGGCAACGGCAGAAGGTCGAGCTTCGAGCGCAAGGCGTACGCGAGGATGACCAACACCTATTTTGAGGCGGGAAACGACAGTCTGGAGGACATGTTCGCTTCGGTGGACTACGGCTTTCTGCTTGAAAACCCGACCTCGGGCATGGAGGATCCCAAGAACTGGGGCATCCAGTGCATGGTGGGAATAGCGCGTGAAATCAAGGACGGCAAGCTCACAGGCAGAGTCTTTTCACCCGTGGTGCTGACGGGGTACGTCCCCGACCTTCTAAAGTCCATCACCATGATGTCAAGGGAGGTCGAGCTTTGCGGCTCAGGCTTCTGCGGCAAGGGCTATAAGGAATGGCTAAAGGTTTCGGACGGCGGCCCTTGGATCAAGGCGCGCATACGCTTAGGTTAACGGAGGAAGTATGACGGACAGAATTATTTCGGTTTTGAAGTCCTGCGGGATTGAGAAGTGGAACATAGTACGCGAGCTTTCAAGCACGCAGGAGCTGTTCTATATAAAGAAGGAACTGGACTTGAAGCGCATACGCGACGTTGACAAGCACAGCGTCACGGTATACCGCGACATAGAGAGGGACGGCGCGAAGCTGATAGGCTCAGGCGTATTCTTCATCCACCCCGATATGAGCGATGACGAGATAGCAAAGAGCGTCATGAGCGCGTATGCCTCCGCACAGTACGCGGGCAACCCCGAGTATGAGCTTGCCGACGCCGTGGACGAACCCTTTGTCAAGGCGGACAACAGGCTTTCAAAGATGACCATAGACGAGATTGCCCGAGGCATGAGCGCGGCGCTTTTCGAGTCGGACAACAGGGCCGACAGCTTCATGAACTCGGCGGAGCTTTTCGCAACCCGCAGGGAGGTCTATATAAGGTCGTCCAAGGGTACGAACGTCGGCTATGAGCAGTATATGGTAAGCGGAGAGTTCGTGGTTCAGTGCAAAGAGCCGCAGGACGTGGAGCTGTACCGCGATTTCTCGTACACGGAGTATCAGCCGGAGCGTTTGAGCGCGAAGGTCGAGGAGGCGCTGAGGCTTGTTCGTGACAGGGCGAACGCCACGGAGAGCGCACCCAAGGGCAGCTATGACGTGCTGCTGACGGGCGACAATCTGGTTACCGTGATGTCCTACTATCTGAAGCGCTCCGAGGCGAGCGCGGTATTCGCGGGCTACACTGACTTCGAGGTCGGCAAGGGCGTTCAGGGCGATGCGGTCACGGGCGACAGGCTCAACATCACGCTTTGCCCCGTGGCGCCGTACAGCTTGGAGGGCGTTAGGATGCGTGAGCTTAGGCTGGTTGAGGACGGAGTTTTGACCCGCATATACGGCGGGGTGCGCTTCTGCCGCTACCTTGGTATAGAGCCGACGGGCATATACTCCAAGTTCGGCCTAAAGCGCGGCAAGGCGGACATGGACGAGCTGAAGGCGGGCAGGGTGCTTTACCCCGTGACCTTCTCCGACTTCCAGATGGACGAGATTTCGGGCAACTTCGGCGGCGAGATACGCTTGGCCTACCTCTATGAGGACGGGAAAGTCACCCTTGTTACCGGAGGTTCGATAAACGGCAACATCCGCGATGGGCAGGGAAGCCTGCGCCTGAGCGAATTGGGCTATGAGGACAGCGGCTATGAAGGCCCTTACGCGGTTCGTATCGCAAACGTCAGCGTCGCGGGACGATAGACGACGAGCGTCAAAGAGTTTCGATATTACTAAGGCGCGGTCAAAGGCCGCGCCCATGAAAGGGAACGGATAATACGGGGCAATGAAGATAAGGTATGACATAAGGTGGATGGTGTACTGCGCCATGCTCACCGCCTTGACCGTGGTACTGTCGCGTTTTGCGAGCTTCTATATCATCCCCCCAAACGGGCTTAGGATGAGCTTCGAGGGCATACCCATAGTGGTCGCCGCCGTTTGGCTGGGGCCGTTGGGCGGGCTTATCGTGGGCGGACTGTCAGACGTCATAGGGGCGCTGCTGTTCCCCGTGGGGGCTTACTTTCCTGCGTTCACCGTCACTCCGCTGCTGTTCGGGCTTATTACGGGCGTGATGATGATATATGTATTCAAGGGCGAGCGCAAGCTTTGGCAGTTCGCCGTTGGCATACTCACAGCTGAGCTGCTTGCCAACGTGCTTTGGGGCAGCTTCGCGGTCAAGCTGTATTTCGATATGCTCGGCACGTCCGACCTTGGCTATTTAGCATGGGTCGCGGCGCGTCTGCCGGGAAGGGCTATACTGTACGCCGTGAACACGCTGCTGTCCTTCGCGTTGGTCAAGACCATAGACAGGATAGCGACGCCTAAGGCGGTTTAATCGGGCGGGTTCGGCAAAAACATGGACCCGAAAAACGACAAGGAGGAAATCGACTATGTTTGAGGATGCCATTGAAAGCGTAGGCAACTACACAAGAGCGCTGCACCTTATCCGCAGAAGGTTTGGGGACAACGCCATACTGCCCGACTGCGGGACGCTGTTCTTCGTAAACGACGACGGCTGCGCCATCATGAGCGGGCGCATGGCCTCGCATATTCCCGCCGCGGAGCAGATGGAGAAGAAGTACCGCAAGTTCACGGAGGAAAGGGAAAGCCTTACGCGTGACGCTTCCATGCGCTTCGAGCAGAAACGGCTGGAGCGCAAGTACAACTATGGCGCGGACGTCATAAGCCAGCTTCGCTTCTCGTTCGTGGACTGCATCGCGGGCGGCACGGGCTTTTCGCTCAAGATTCACCCAAAGTACGACCTTGCCTTAGTCAAGTTCAACGAGCCGGAGCGCTTCTTCTACAAGGGACACGCCGTGTTCGCCTCCAAGCCCCCAAGACAGGGGCAGGAGCTTATGCGCGTGGGCTTCGCGTTTCCGGAGTTTCGCAACTTTGACTATGACCGGCAGAAGGACACAATAGAGTTTCATAAGGGTGCGGGCGGACTTTCGCGCTTTCCCGTCGAGGGCATAATGACACGCTTTGTGCAGGACAGCGAACGCTGCTTTGGAATAGAGGTCAGCACCCCCGCGCCCATAGGCATGGCTGGTGCGCCGCTGTTCGACGAGAAGGGGCTTGTGTACGGTATGTATTTCGGCACGCGCTGCCTGTATTCGGGCGTGGGCGACGTCAAGGACGGTACGGTTCAGGTCGAGACGGTCGAGCGCAACGAGCAGAGCCATGAGATAATATACCATGTGACCGACTCCAAGGTCTCCGATTCGAGCTTTACGAGGGTCGGGCAGTGCGTTCATATGGACCTCATCAAGGAGTTCTTAAACGAGAACGACGTCAGGTTCTACGAAGCATAGCATAAAGATTTGCAGACATTTCATTACCATTTCGTGAACAGGCTTGACAGCGGGAGGGCGATGAATATACAATTCCAAGGGAATACAGTCGGAGGATAATCAATGAAGCTTAAAAAGTTCATCATAGTAACGGCGCTGCTGCTCGCTTTTGTAATGACGGCGGGCTCGGTTGCGCTTTCGGAAACGAAGGGTACGCTCGTTGGGGACGCGGACGTCAACGGAAGCATCAACGCCACCGACGCGTCGGCCATACTGCGTTACCTTGTCGGGTTGGGTACGCTCAGCGAACAGGGACTGATTAACGGCGACGCGGACGCGAACGGCAAGGTCAACGCCAACGACGCTTCGTGCATACTGCGCTATTTGGTAGGTCTTGAAGGCTCTCTGCCTCCTGTGACCGGACCGACGGCGGAGCCTTCCGCCACCGCGACGGCGACAGCAACCGCGACAGCAACAGCAACAGCGACGGCAACGGCAACCCCAAAGCCCACGGCGACGCCTACGCCAAAACCCACAGCGACCCCCACTCCCAAGCCCACGGCGACCCCAACGGTCACTGCGCCTTCGGGTTACAGCTTGGGCGACGCGGACGCGAACGGCAAGATCAACGCGGAGGACGCCTCGTTCATACTGCGCTATCTTGTGGGTCTGACGACCATCACCACAACTCAGCGTTCGCTTTGCGACGTCAACGGAAACGGCACAATTGACGCGGGCGATTCGTCCTGCATACTGCGATATTTGGTCGGACTTGACACCATCCCGCCCACCTATCCCACGTCCACTCCCTCGCCCACGCCTACGGCAACACCCAGAGTTACCGCCACCCCCACGCCAATTCCCACCAACTCGATGGGACTTCCCGAGGTCGGCGACAGCGGGCTTGTTGTGTCCCACAACGATCCTAACTACGAAAAGATAAGCCAGTACTATCTCTATGGCAGGCTTTGGACGGATGAAAGTCCGGTCAACGCCTCCGCAAGCAATACCAAGTTCGATCAGAAGTGGGAATGGAAGACCCCAACTCTGGTTGACGGCGACAACAACAAGGATATCTTGGGCTGGGTCTACATGGAGTTCTACGGCAAGACGAACAAGGACAAGAGCGATGATTATAAGCCACAGATAGGCGTTGACAGCAAGCCCTGGTACATCGACGAACCCATCATGTACGACGTGTACAGCTACTACTTCGACCACAAGGTCTACGGACAGTCGTCTGACGGCGGATCCTTGATGGTGTACTTCAACTCGGTAAAGAAGAACATAGTGGTAACAGGGCATAATTCCCGCACGGTCTCAAGGCGTTCACACTTCTATCACCTGCATACCATGCAGAACGGGCTGAAGTACTACATACAGCAAGGGGCTATTGCGTCCGATGACTACATTTTCAACATCACAATCTTCGGCAGAAGCCATTGGCAGGTCTGGGCCATCTACGAAACAACCTCCACCGAGTCGGATGACACACTGGTTTACAACACCCATCCCTCCTGCGGAGACGATGCTCAGGCTTGGATAAAATATCAGCTCGGCAGAAGCGAGGTGCCTATGGGCGTCTCGGTGAGCGCGGACGATCAGTTCCTAACCTTCTACACCTGCGGCGATGTGTACGAGAACGATGAGGACGAGGATACCACTCAGGCAAGGCTCTATGTATTCCTAAAGTATGTAGGGGACGATTGATAAAGACAGACAGCAGCTAAGAAGCACAAGGGACGGCCGAACACATTTCGGTCGTCCCTTAGATATTGCCATAAAACCACAAAACAGGCGTGACGCTGCATTACAGATATTTGTCGCTTCTTCGGCGCGTGGGTAAGTCCTCACGCTCGGTCAACAGCTTGATTCTGCTCCAGTCGCTGTACGGCTTGACAAGGCGCGAACCGACCTCATCGGTGAAGCTGCGCCTGCGCTCGAAGGTCTCGGTAGTAATGAGACGATAGCGCTCCGCCGCGTGCTTGACGCTGTCCTCCCATGAGACGTACAGCTCGTCCATGGCGTGCTCGCCTATCTGTCTGTAATGCTCGCGGTCCTTGCAAACGCCCAGAACGACCCTTGCAAGCTCGTCCACATCCTCATGTATGAGTATGGCGTTATGCCCGCAGGTCACGCCCTCGGCGGCGCAGCTGCCCTCGATAAGCAGCGAGCCTAAGCCGCAGGCGGCGGCCTCACGCACGACTATGCCGTTGGTATCGAAGGTGGATGGGAACAGAAAGAGGTCGGCAAGGGAGAAGTAATCCCGCAGAAGCTCGCGGTCATGGACAGCGCCCGTAAAGACGCAGAATTCGTTTATCCCAAGGTCCATGGCAAAGCGCTCCATCTCCTCGCGGTCTTGCCCGTCGCCCACGAACACCATCTTGAACCTTGCGCCGGCTTTCGCGGCGGCGTTAAGCCCCGCGAGTATGAGGCGTATGCCCTTGTACCACATCAGGCGCCCCACGAACAGAAAGACCGTGTCGTCATCGGTGAAGCCATGCTGCTTTCGAAGCGCGTCCACGCGCTCGCGTGAAGCTATGCCCCTTGCGAAGTCAACCCCGTTTTCCATCACCACATATTCGCCCTTGAAGCCCAGACTCACAAGGTTTTCACCCGCGCCGCGGCTGACCGCCCAAACCTCATCGGCGGCGGAGATGTTGTCCACAAGCATACGAATGCTGGACTCGGCCAAAAGCTTGGACTTTATCGCGTTCTTGATGTCAATATCGAATTTAGTGTGATAGGTCATTATGAGAGGCGCGCCCGTGGCCTCCCTGAGCAGCCTGCCCAATATCATGGAGGAGACCGGACAATGGCTGTGGATGACGGAAGGCTTGAATGCCGTGAGCGCGTCGGCCGTCTTGGGGGCTAAGGGGTAGCCCGCACGATAGCCGAAAAGCTTTGTGGTGTCGATGCTTGGGTATCGTATCACGCGGAAGGGGTAGTTATCGACGACGTTCGGGTATTGCGGCGTGGCTACTACGACCTCGCCGAGACCATTGGATATGACGTTTGCATAGTTGACAACGGCGTTGGCTACGCCGTCAATCATGGGCGGAAAGGAGTCATTCAAAAGGCAGACCTTGAGCTTGTCCATCGGGACCTCCTTCTTTCTTTAGTACTTAGATAATATCACAAAAAATCATATATGGAAAGGATGCAATAGTGAAACTTGTGTGTTATAATGACAATATATCAATATCGGAGGTCATATGCCATGAAAAGACTGCTTTCCATACTTCTGGTAATTTCGATGATAGTGCTGCCGCTTGCCGTGAGCGCGGACACGGGTATCGGTCAGATCAAGGTTGAGCTTGCGGGCGGGGATAAGACGTCGGGCAGCGAGGAAATGACTGAGGTGTTCACCGAGGCTTCAGCTTCGGCGGCCGACTTCAGCTTCACAGACGTGAACGGAACCGTTCATAATATGCTCGATTACAGCGGGAAGACGATTATCGCCCTCTACGGAAATGTCGTTCGCAGCAGCTCCGTGGTGACGGATGTTGTCAACACCGTAAAGATCGCGGGCAACCTCAAGACAGCCGTGGGCGGGGACGACCTTGTGGTCATCTTCTTTGAGATGAGCGCCAACAACAGCGCGACAACCATAAAGGAGGCGTTCAGCTCGGCTTCCATAGGCGGCGAGGTCATAGCCGCAGTGCGTGACGGCAACACCACCTCCAGAGTTATGACATGGTATGAGAACTGCTCCGGCAAAAGCATGGACGGCAGCGTAACGCAGCCGCTGTGCTTTGTGCTGACGGTCGGGACGCGCAACGCCTCTCTGAACTACTATGGTTCGGGAGCACAGACCTCACAGGACTTCGAAGTCCCCTTAGCCATGGCTTTGGGCGGGGATATATTCGGCTATCCCGTAGGGCTTGAGGCCGTGAGCGGCACAAACGGAGTTGAACTGAGTTGGCTTGCGTATGCCCAAGGTTACGGCTATCGCATATACCGTTCGGCTTATGGAGCGGATAATTTTGCCGAGATAGGCACGAGCGATACAGGAGAGTACACCGATGAGAGCGCCGCGGCAAACGCTGCATACGACTACAAGGTACTTGCCTATAAGGACGCGGATGACAGCGCGTTCTCCCATGTAGTGTTTGGCAGATGGCGTGTTTCCACCGCGACCGAGGCAAGCGACGCGCTTGCCGAGGAGTTAGCCTACCTTGTTAACTGCGCTCGCTATGACAACGGCGCGGAGCTGCTTTTGTATAGCCCCGAGCTTTGCGACGCTGCGCAGTACCGTGCGGAGGAGGTCGAGATAAAGAGCGACCACTATCGTCCGAACAGCAAGTGGTGGTCAAACGTGCTGGACGAACTCGGCATAGGCTGTACTGCCAGCGTTGAGTTCATAGGCTCAACCACGAGGAGCAAGACCTCAGCGGAGCTGCTCTCAGCTTGGCTCAATATGGAGAGCAACAAAAAGTACCTCGTCAGCAACGATTATTCCTATGTGGGCGTGGGCTGTTATCAAACGGGCGATTCAGATTCCACCGTCTATTGGTGCGTGATATTTACCGAGACCAATACTCCGCCGGAAGGACTGAGCTATCCTGCGAACGTTTACGCGGACTTTACTGTCAGCGTGAACACGGCTGTAATCGGGCAGACTGTCAAGCTCACGGCGGCGGGCGGCGAGGCATATAAGCTGAGCATAAGCGCGGGGGCGGAGACGACCGAGCTTGGCAGCGACGCCGAGTATGAGTATACCTGCGACAAGCAGGGGCTGTACAGCATAGTGTGCGAGATAACAGGCGGTGACGGACTGGTGACGAGCTTAACGGAGAAGCTTTCCGTAACCCGCGAGTATATGCGCGGGGACGCGAACTCGAGCGGCAATGTCAACTCCGAGGACGCCGCTATGATACTGCGTTACCTTGTCGGTCTTTGCGATATGGATTATACCGAGATAATTGCCGCCGACATTGACGGCACGACGGGCGTGAGCGCGAACGACGCGTCCAAGATACTGCGTTATCTTGTGGGATTGGCGGACGAGCTGTAATGGTTAGGATAGGCAACGACTGGGACGAGATCTTAGCAGGCGAGTTCGAGAAGGAATACTACCAAAAGCTCAGATTGTTCCTTATCGATGAGTACCGTACGCACAAGGTCTACCCCGATATGCACGATATCTTCAACGCGATAAAGCTCACAAGCTTTCAGGACACGAAGGTGGTTATAATAGGACAGGATCCCTACCATGGCGCGGGACAGGCGCATGGGCTGTGCTTCTCGGTGAAGGACGGGGTTGAGCCGCCGCCTTCTTTGAAGAACATCTTCAAGGAGATTCATGATGACTTGGGACTGCCCATACCGAATACAGGCGAGCTTACGCCGTGGGCAAAGCAGGGAGTGCTGCTCCTAAACGCGGTGCTGACCGTGCGCGAACACGAGCCTAACAGCCATAAGGCCAAGGGCTGGGAGATATTCACCAGCAGGGTCATATCCGAGCTGAACCGCAAGGAGACCCCCGTGGTGTTCCTGCTCTGGGGCGCGAACGCGAGGGCGAAGGCGCAGGTGGTCACGAACCCAATCCACAAGAAGCTCTGCACGGTGCATCCAAGCCCGCTTTCAGCATACAACGGCTACTTTGGCTGCCGTCATTTTTCCAAGACCAACGAGCTGTTGACAGAGAGCGGACAGACGCCCATCGACTGGAGCCTGTAAACCTTAGCAGCATGGCATCCCACCCCTTTGTCATCCTGAGCGAAGTCGAAGGATCTTGCTAAAAACTTAACAGTCAACCCCCGCTCCCCCCTGAAACCCCTTTCGGACGCCAATTATCCCACGGGGGAGCGCCCCTTTTCCCCGCAAGTCTGTTTCAAGATCCTTCGTCACCACCGTTCCTCAGGATGACAGAGAGGGCTTACCGCCTGCACATTCGCGTCAAGACATGATTGCATCGCCAACCCACCCCCCCGTGTCATCCTGAGCCTGCCGAAGGATCTTGCTAAAAACTTCAAAGTCAACCCCCGCTTCCCCGCGAACCTCCTTTCCCACAGTAAATTTCACTTCTGAATTCCACTGTGCAATTCACTTTGCCTATAATTTCACAATGCACAGCTTGCCCTGCGAGGGTTGATATGCTATAATTTTGCCGTACGGCAGTTCATCAAACTCCACGCTGCGTTGGTTGACGGCGCACATTATTGGAGCGTATACTTCCCGTTGAACGGAGGCGGCATGGATATCAGAAAGACAGGGGAGTTGATTAGGGGCTTGCGACTTGAGCACGGCATGACGCAGAAGCAGCTTGCAGAAAAGCTGTGCGTTTCCGATCGCACCGTCTCAAAGTGGGAGCGCGGCGCGGGTTGCCCCGACGTTTCGCTTTTGCCGCGATTGTCTGAGCTTTTCGGCGTCGATACCATGTGCCTTTTGACGGGCGAGCTATCGCCCAATAAGAAAAGCGGAGGCAATATGAGAAGACTGCAATTTTACGTTTGCCCGATATGCGGGAATGTCCTGACGGCGACGTCAGGCTCCGAGCTGTCCTGCTGCGGCAGTCGGCTGTCGGCCGAGAAGCCCAAGGCGGCGGACGAGGAGCATAGGCTCACGGCCTGGAACACCGATGGCGAGTGGTACGTTACCATGGAACACCCCATGACAAAGGAGCATTACATACGCTTTATAGCTTATGTGTCGTGGGACAGAATGCTAATAGTACGGCTGTACCCGGAGCAGGACGCTGCGCTGCGTATGCCCGTCATGCGCGGCGGGAAATTCGTGTTCTGCTGCAGCGGGGACGGTATGTACGAACAGAAGATCTGAGCGGGGAAAGCCCGCGGAGAGAAGGTATTACATGAAGAAACGCATATTCGCGATAACAGCCCTGGCGTTGGTCTGCTTCTTGCTTTTGGCTTGCGGCGACGGCTATACGGGGGACGAGACCGAAAGACCCGTGCCTACGGCCGACCCCGCGCTTGCGACCCAGTCCACCGTGGTAGAGCTTACGACGGCGCCTTTTGCGACGGACGGAGCGGGGACTTCCGAAACCGCCGCTTCCTATGGCCTATCCATCACCAAGGGCGTGAACGACTATGCGCTGTTCACCTACGACGCCGCCTTAATAAATGAAATGCTCTACTACTACTCGGGCATAGTTCCCGAGCAGACTGCGGCGGAGCTTGACCTTACCGAAGCCTTGTTCGTGTATGTGAACGGTTACAGCTTCGCAATTGATCCCGATGGCGTTATTTGGTTGGACGATCAGACGGTTAACTGTGTGGACAAGGGTACGAGCGGCTTGAACTACACCCGTGTCAACGCTGTGTACTGTTTTTCGGATTGTCAGTACGCGAATCGTTTCGAAACCCCGCCCTTCACCATGTCATACTCTACGGACGGCATGACGGCCTATTCGGGCGTGACCGAGGAAGCAAGGGCCGAGTTCATCGAGAGCCTAATGACCAATTACGGCTTGGGCAGGGTTAACTATAAGGGCTACGCCACCATGCTGTTCAAGAGCGACATAGTGATAGTCCTTTCGGAGCTTGTGGGCGATGTGATGTACTACCGTGAGTGGAACGGCCTTGGGTATGTCGTGTCGGGGACGCTGTCGCCCTCCGCCGCGCTTGAGATAATGGGGGAGGACTTTTTGACGGCGATAGAGATGAACGTGCCTTCCATACCCGTGGACGGCGACGCCTCAACCCCCGTCACGGGTTTGCAGCTGTTCATGGCTTTGCCCGCGGCGGCGGGGAGCTACAAAATTCCCTGCTTTGTCATAGTCTCACAGAACGGCTTTGTCGCCACAGAGATGACTTATGGCGACCGTGCGGCGGCTATGGATGTTGACGGAGACGGCGAGTATGAGCTAATTCTCACATCGGGCGGCATCTCGGAGAACGAGAACTCGTTTAGGGTGAGCGTGTACGGGCTTTCAGACGGAGCTCCCACATTGGAGTACAGCGGCGTGTTCGCGGCGGAGACGGAGCTGAATCTTGACGTGGTGCGCAGCAACGGACTTGTCAAGATATACGGCACGAGCAAGAATATTCCACCCGCCACCTATCTTTGGACGGTGAGCGTACAGAACGGTGCGCTGTACCTTATCAACTCGTCGGGAGAGTACCTGCAAAAGCTCAGTTAGTCAAAACTATAAAACAAATGAAGCCGCGGCGTTATCTGCCGCGGCTTTTGTTACATTTATGTGGATGCCGTTCATATAATACAATATGAAAAAACGGCTGAAAAGACTGCTGCTTGTCCTGCCGATAATGCTGCTGCTCATCGCGGGCGGGTTTCTCTACATCAACGCCAACCTAAAACCCGTGCTTGTGGGGCTGTCCAAGGCAAGGGTGGAGTCTGTCGCCGCCAAAGCGATGAACGACGCCATACTTGAGATACTCAGCGAGAGCGGAGCTACCGACGACCTGTTGATAGTTCACGCGAACGAGGACGGAGTTTATCTGTTGCAGGCCAACAGCGGCAAGCTCAACGCGGTCGCCGCACAGTGCGCGGATTCGGCGCAGGAGCGCATCATGGCGCTGGGCGAGCAGGGCATAACGATACCCTTGGGTACGGTACTTGGAATACCGCTATTTGCGGGTAAGGGCCCCAAGCTGACCCTGAGGTTCACTCCCGCGGGTGCGGTGCAGAGCAGCTTCGAGTCCGCGTTCGCCGACGCGGGCATAAACCAAACCATTCACAAGATAACCTTGCGCCTTACGGCCACGGTTCGGATTATTTTGCCGGGCGAGTCGCATACCGTGACCATTTCGTCAGTTGCGACCATTGCCGAAAGCATCATTGTGGGCGATGTTCCGTCCACCTACGCGGACGTGGACGACGGGGAGGAGATACTCAACCTCGTACCTTAGTCCGTCTTATGCGCGGAGTGGGCGTGGAGCTTTTGCCCTTGTTCCACAGACAGAAGGGAGCGTAGAACACGAACGCCGCGATTGAGAGACAGACCATGTATATCGGCGTGTTCACATACCAGCCGTACTGCTTTGAGATGGACTTGAACACCACTATGGGCGAGTCGGAAGGCCCGACATAGAACATATTGACGGAAGCATTCGAGACGTTTCGAAGAGCAAGGTTGATAAGAAACGCCACAGCGCAGAGGCAGACGAACACCACGAGCGTGCCGCGATACTCCGAGATCTTCCTTGCGCCGCGGCGCGAGAACCCAAGGTACAGCCCGATGAACACAAGCATCATATGCCAAATGAAGGCGTGAAGCGTAAGCGTCCAGTACTCATGGACAAGCCCGGAGGGTTCGAGAAACGCGATAAAGCCGCCCATGAGGTTGAAGGCTATCATGAAGTTGAAGATGTAGTCGCGCACCCGGCACGGCTTCATGAATGCCGCGATAAGGCAGAGGTACATGGGTATGCTGCAAAGCTGGAACGGGAAGATCCACCATTGATAGCTTCCGTTGCCTATGACATAGTAGTAAAAGAGCTGCTTGTACAGCTCCGCAACTAAAAGGAAGCCCCCGCAGCAGAGAAGCACGGCCTTATTGCCGCGTTCGGTTGTGCCTCGCAGCAGGTAAGCCAAAAGCACGGCAAGAGCAAGCCCGCCGAAGAAAAAACCGAGATGAAAGGCCCCGTAGGATGCGGGCTTGACCATGGGCCACGCCGTCCACCGTAAGAAATCCTCTATCATAAACCACAAACTCTCCGATTACAGATTCGCCGTTTGGCGTACAGATTATAACAGCAGGATTCGCATAGGTCAATCATATAGGGATATAAAGGGATAATATAAACCCGATGTCGAAAAGCGCGACAAAGTTTGATTTGGAAAGCGCCTCAATGTCTAACGTTAGGGACTTGCCAAGGAGTGACACAGGTGATATATTTACTAAAAAGAGCGGGAGGGCGACATGACGAACGAGCAGAGGGAGAGACTGTTTTCACAGGCGGACAGGGCTGCAAAGCGAGCCATACTGATACGCAGGGAGCTGCATCGCCGCCCCGAGCTTTCGGGACAGGAGCGCGAGACCGCCCTTAGGATATCGCACCGCTTGCAGGAATTGGGCATCCCATACAGCGTAAGCGACAAACACGCCGTTGTCGGCGTCATAGGCACGGGGCGTGAACCTGCCGTGGGCATACGCGCCGACATAGACGCTTTGCCGGTTTTGGAGCGCAGCGGACTGCCGTTCGCCTCCGAGAACGAGGGGGTGATGCACGCCTGCGGACACGATATGCATACAGCGATTCTCTTGGGCGCGGCCGAGGTGCTAAAGCAGCGCGAGAGCGAGCTTAAAGGCACGGTCAAGCTGTTCTTTCAGCCCAACGAGGAGACCGACGGCGGCGCGAAGGACATGATAGCGGACGGCTGTATGGATTCCCCAAAGGTGACACACACCGTGTCGCTGCACGTCAATCCCTTTTTGCCTGCGGGCAAGGCGGAGTTTTTGGAGGGGCATATGAACGCGGCCGTCACCGATATGCGCATACGGGTGATAGGCAAGTCCTGTCACGGGGCGCACCCTGACGGCGGCTGCGACGCCATACTTGTAGCCTCACAGGTTGTGACCGCGCTTCAGAGCATAGTGAGCCGCAGTCTTGCGCCCACTGACGCGGGAGTGGTCACGATAGGCAGCTTTCACGCGGGCAGCAAGGAGAACATCATAGCGGGCGAGGCCGTGCTTTGCGGCACTCTGCGCGCCTTGGACAACGCGGTAATGGACAAGCTCAAGGAGAAGGTCACGCTCATTGCGGAGCGTACGGCGGAGGCGTTCGGGGCGAGCGCTGAGCTGTACTTTAAGACGGGTTATCCCGCGCTCATCAACGATGCGGAGCTGACAGCGAGCGTGGAGGGCGTCGCGGCGGAGCTTTTAGGCGCGGAAAACGTAATCAGGATGGATGCGCCAAGCCTTGGAGCTGATGATTTCGCTTACTTTGCGAACGCGTCCCAAGGCTGTTACTTCAACATAGGCGCGGGCGGGGATTGGATTGCGCACCCGCTGCACAACGCGGATGTAATTTTGAATGAGGATTGCATAAGGGTGGGCATACTGCTTGAGACGGGGGCCGCCCTGAAGATATTGGAGGACTGATGGACGTTAGGGATACTGTGGTCGAGGTCGATCTGTGGGCGATCGCGCATAACCTGAGGGAGCTGCGAAAGCGGCTTGAACCCAAGACGGCGGTGATGGCGGTAATCAAGGCGGACGCGTATGGCCATGGAGCGATAGCTGTCGCGCCGACACTCATGGAAAATGGCGCGGACTATCTGGGCGTCGCAACCTTGAGCGAAGCCTTAGAGCTGCGCGACGCCTACCCCGATTACCCCGTGATTATCATAGGGCATACCCCTGACAGACTGCTGCATATTTGCGTTGAGCGCGACATCACCATGACGGTGTTTCGCGCCGAGCAGGGCAGGATAATATCCGAGGCGGCGGAGACCCTGGGCAAGGCTGCCAAGATACATCTGAAGGTGGACAGCGGCCTGCACCGACTGGGAGCGGTTACGGCGGACGAGCTTTGGCCGCTCTGTACGCATAAAAATGTGCTGACCGAGGGCATATTCACGCATCTTGCGCTGCTGTCGGACGAGGAGGACACTAAGCAGGTCAATTTCTTTCTGGACATAGTGAACGAGCTTGAACGGCGCGGCGCCCACTTTCGTTATAAGCATGTGTCGGACAGCTATGCCGCGGTGCAGTCACCATGGTTCGGCATGGATATGGTGCGCGTGGGAGCGCTGCTTTACGGCACCATAGTATACGAACGCAACTTCATCGACCTAAGGCAGGCAATACGCTTCTATACGCGTATATCCTGCTTGCATACAATTCCAAAGGGCGAGGGCGTGGGCTACGACAGGGGCTGGAGGGCTGAGCGGGAGAGCCGCGTTGCCACGCTGCCATTTGGCTATTCGGACGGCTTTCCAAGGAACGTTCCCAACGCTTATGTCGTAATCAAGGGCGTGAAGTGTCCCATACGCGGACTTATTTGCATGGATCAATGTATGGCGGACGTCACAGACGTACCCGACGTCCACGAGGGCGATCTTGCGCTCATATACGGCGACGGCAGCGACGGAGCGCTGTCCATACGCGAGACCGCGGCAAGGCTGTCCACGAACAAGAACGAGCTGCTGTCGCTGCTGTCGCTTCGCGCACCCCATGTGTATAAGCGCGGAGACGATGAGCAACAGCCCTAATCGGCGGCAAAGCCTGCGCTCAGCTTCAAGCTATATACACAACAAATTCACCAAAAACGCTTGTAGTTGCCGCGCTGTCGTGGTATAATCGATCGATAGTGTGACAAAGGAGACAGTTATGATCGTTATTGACAGACTTCGCGAAAAGCTCGCACAAAAGGGTCTTGACGCCGTGCTTATCACGGGCGAGACCGCGATTCGCTATTTTTCGGGATTCACCAGCGTAGACGCAACGGTTGTCGTCACAAAGAACCATGCTTCACTGCTGACGGATTTTAGGTACACCATTCAGGCCAAGGAGCAATGCTTTGAGGGCTATGAGCTTGTAGAGGTCGGGCGCGGCGGAAGCCTTGACGCGATTTCCAAGGCCTTGGACGCCGACAACGCCAAGAAGGTCGGCTTCGAGGACGCGGAGCTATCCGTGGCGGTGTTCAATCAGTACTCCACGCTTGCCTATGAGTTCGTGCCGTTCTCCAATGAGCTTTGCGCTATGCGCATATTAAAGAGCGCCGAGGAGGTCGAGTCTCTGCGCTTGGCTCAGGCCATGGCGGACAGGGCATTCATGAAGCTGCTCACAAGGATTCACAGCGGCATGACTGAAAAGCAGGTTGCCGCCGAGCTGAACTACCTGTGCAGCATGGAGGGCAGCGAAGGCCCGTCCTTCGATCCCATCGTAGGTTCAGGCCCGAACGGAGCCATGTGCCATGCCGTCCCCTCGGACAGGAAGCTGCAAAAGGGCGACCTTGTGGTACTGGACTTTGGCTGCATCAAGAACGGTTATCACTCCGACATGACGCGTACCTTCGCGGTAGGCGAGCCGGACGAGTTCTCCCGTGAGATATACGCGATAGTGCTTGAATCTCAGACAAGAGGGCTAAACGCCGTCCGCGCAGGCATTACGGGCAAGGAGCTTGACTCTAAGTCAAGGGACTATATCGTTGAAAAGGGCTACGGCGAGTGCTTTGGACACAGCTTGGGTCACGGTTTTGGCTTGCAGATACATGAGGCGCCGAGCGCGTCAACGGCGTCCAAGGACGTATTCGAGGCGGGCATGACCATCACCATAGAGCCGGGCATCTACATCGAGGGACGCTTGGGCGTCCGCATCGAGGACTGTGTCGTCGTCACGGAGGACGGCATGATAAACTTTGCTACTGCGTCAAAAGAATTGTTGACGATAGAATAGACAAAAGGTATATTTGGAGGGTTTTTTCTTATGATTATGGCAGGCGATTTTCGCAAGGGCGTAACGGTTGAGATCGATGGCAACGTTTGGACTATCGTTGACTTCCAGCATGTCAAGCCGGGCAAGGGCGCCGCGTTTGTGCGCACAAAGCTCAAGAACGTCATGACGGGCGCGGTGCTTGAGCGCACGTTCAGCCCGACCGACAAGTACGAGAGAGCGCATATCGAAACCAAGGATATGCAGTATCTCTACTCCGATGGTGATCTCTACTACTTTATGGATGTAGAGAGCTATGAACAGATTCCCCTCAATCACGATCAGGTTGAGGACTCTATCGCGTTCATCCGCGAGAACGACAATGTCAAGGTTCGTTTCTACAAGGGCAGCCCGTTCTCCGTTGAGGCCCCGAACTTCGTCGAGCTGACGGTAGTCGAGACCGAGCCGGGATTCAAGGGCGACACCGCGACCGGCACAACCAAGCCCGCGACGCTTGAGACGGGTTATAAGCTGGGCGTCCCTCTGTTCGTCAACGAGGGCGACAAAATCAGGGTCGATACGCGTACCGGCGACTACATGGAGCGCGTATAAAGGACAGTCGGCATTAACAGCCGAACATTGAAACGGAGGAGCATTATGAGCGAAATTTCCGAAAAGGTTGCGTACATTCATGGCTTGCTTGACGGCATCGGCGTCGAGGATGAGAAGTACAACAAGCTGTACAGCTCTATCGTCGAGGTACTCGGCGAGATGGCCAAGCAGCTGGACGAGCACGAGGAAGCGATCGACGACATCGAGGACGATGTTGACGATTTGTACGAATGCATCGACGATTATGATGATTTTCTGTTCGGCGATGACGACGATGACGATGAGGACGAGGACGATGATGATGAGGACGACGAGGACGAAGGCTTCATCGAGCTTGAATGCCCTAAATGCGGGAAGACCGTATTCTTCGGCGAGGAAATGCTTATCAACGCGCCCGAATCGTTCAAGTGTCCCAACTGCGGCGAGCAGCTTGAGCCTGTGTTCGTGATGGAAGACGGCGAGGTTGACGACGGGGACGAGGACGGCGAGGACTGATATAAAGACGCTTTATAAAGGCGAGACGTGAAGGGATCTAACGATTCCTTCACTTTTTCCAATAGCGGAAAAACACGAAACGGAGCCTGAGTATGGAGACTGCGGTCAGGATATGTAAACGCTTCCACAGCTATTTGCGCATGGGGAGCTATACGGGCAAGGTGCATTCCGTGTTGGAGAACACGCTAAATATAGCGACGCCCTTCGGAATAGTCACTCTGCAAGCTGCGGGCAGCACCCTTCAGCCATTTTCGTGCGTTGTGGGCGCGATGAAGCCCTTCAGTCAGCTTGGAATCAAGGAGGGCGACGGCGTAGTCCTTGAGGACGAGCTTATCAACGTGACGACAACGGGCTTTTGCGTGGACGTTTCACAGGCGCAGGACGTGGAGCTTTCCGTGGACGCGCTTACCAATATCTTTATACCGCTCGATCTTCCCATACGCTTAAGACATCTGTACAGGGTGATAGAGCTGAACTCCGACAATGACGACCTATCCGCGCTAATAGTGGAGGGCAAGGACAAGAACCGCTGCTGCGAACAGGTCGCGGGCAAGCTTGACGCCTTTTCGAATGCGGTAAACGAGCAGGAGATGGACAAGGCCTGTGCCGCCGCCGTGCTGGTGTCGGGCTTTGGACAGGGCTATATGCCCGCTTCGGACGATATGCTTTGCGGCTATCTGGACGGGTATTCAGCGTTGTCCCATGCTCTCGGCAGGAAGCGCGAGCGTGTTCTGTCCCAGACGCAGCAGATAGCGTGGGAGATTGCGCAGCATACGAACGAGATTTCAGCGGCGTTCCTCCTAAAATGCGGGGAAGGCCTGCTGTCGGAGGATATGTTCCAGCTGATGCGCAGTTTGTTTTCGGACATGCCGTACACCACGCTCAACGCCAACGCGGTGCGGGTGGCGCGCTCCTACGGCGGGTCGGGGATAGATATACTTGTGGGCGTGTACCTTGCGATAGACAGGCATTACAGCAACAAGCTAACGGATTGAGAACGAGCGGACTACTGAGAAGACCGCGACACGAAACGGAGGAATTATGGATACAAGGGTTCTGCTTATAGGGCTGTGTGTGGTCTGCCTTGCGTGGTGGGCTTATGGGATGTATCAGCGCAGGAAGGCGAACGTGTTCACGGACAAGCTTGCCGTAGCCTTTGTGGAAGCGGCGGAACATATCTTTGCAGGCAAAACCCCTATGAAACCGATAGAGATAAGCAAGGACGGCAACGGCGGACGCCGCATCGCGCCGTTTTGCGAGTGGGACGCGGATTTGCAGGTCATTATGAGCGAGCCTGCGGACGAGTATGTCATGGAACGCTATGAGCTTATGCTGAATATGCGCGATGAGGCGCGAAAGGTCATGGGTTCGGGGACGGTGCTGGGCAAGCGTTACCGCGAGGCGATGGACAAGCTCTGCAACACCATGGGAACTATGGTTCAGGCCATGGGTCAACCCGAACTGTTGGAAGACGCGCAGACCGTGAATGATGTCAACTTCTTTTTCTTTAGACGCAATTATATAAGGGATGTTCTGATGTTTGACATAGTTTCAACAAAGACACGTCCTCTTGTGGAGTCCGAGGGACACCGTGGGGCAAGGGACATGAAGAAAGGAAAGGCTAATGGAACAGACGAAAATTAGACCGATGACGGAGCAGGAGAAGCAGGAAGCGGCACGCCAAAAGGTGATTCGGAGCTTCATTAAGGACGGCGTGCTTGTCTCGCTGCCCGTCAAGCAAGCCAAGAAGCAAATCGTGTTGGAGGAGCTTGTAAAGAGCTTTGATAAGGACAGGGAGTACAGCGAAAAGGAAGTCAACGCCATAATGCGCGGCTTCAACGAGGACTTCTGCACCCTGCGCCGTGAGCTTACCGATGCTAAGCTGATGACGCGCAAGGACGGCGTGTACAGAAGGGTATAACGAGCGCGGACCCCGCATACAATCAAGTAACTTGATCAAGGGGGTCGTGTACATGCCCGTTGTAGTTATAACCAAGAGAACTTTTATAGCCGTAATCGTGGCCGCGGTCGTGTTGATCGCGGCTCTTGTGTTGCTTATCACCCTAAAGCACAAGGGCGCGGACACGCAATCCGCCGCGCCGGTTATGGCGACGGGTGAGCAGTACGAGCTGAACATACTGCCAATCAACTCCAAGGTATTGCCCGTGTACAGCGTGGAGCGCGAGGATAAGGTGATAGCCCTTACCATTGACGCGGCGTGGAGTACAGACAAGACGGAGTTCATACTCAAGACCTTGGAGGAGTACGACGTCAAGGCGACTTTCTTCCTCTGCGGCGTGTGGGTGGAGGCGTATCCGGATTATGTGAAGGAGATAGCCAAGAAGGGTCATGAGATAGGCAATCACACCAAGACGCATCCACATTGCAGCAAGCTTTCGGCGGCCGAGATCGAGACAGAGCTGAAGGTCTTGGACGATGAGATAGAGCGCCTGACCGGAGAGAGATGCACATTGTTTAGGGCGCCGTTTGGCGAATACAACGACACGGTGATCAATACGGCGCGAGCCATGGGCTACGAGGTGGTGCAGTGGTCGCGTGACACCGTGGACTGGAAGGAATCGAGAACTATGCAGCAGATATTGGACTCGGTGCTGCCTAAGCTGAAGGCGGGGGATATCATACTCTGCCACAATAACGGGTTTCTGATAGAGGAGTATCTGCCCAAGCTCATAGAGACGGCGTTAGAGCAGGGGTATCGCTTCGTTACGGTGAGCGAGCTGCTGCTTGAGGGCGAAACAACGATAGACAACAACGGTATGCAGCAGAAGGCGGGGTAGTTTTGAAGGACGCTTGGTGCAGCTTTGACGCATCCTTTCGGGGGCGGGCGGGGCGTAAGGGCAATACACGGGGAATAAATAATTTTTCTTGCGATTTTGCTTGCATTATTGATAGTCGGGTGTTATAATGCTCTGCGTAGCTTAATCGGAGGAGTGTAATCAATGGAACTCGCAAGCGAAATCATTCAATATGTACTGGTAGCCATTTCGGTCATTCTGATCGCGTTGGTACTTATCCAGAAGACCAAGTCCGCAGGATTGGGCGCGGCCTACGGCAGCGACACGGAGTCGTTCACCACGCGTGGCAAGGCAGCTAAGCGCGAAGCTAAGCTTCAAAAGTATACCTTGATTGCCAGCATCATCTTTGGTGTTTTGGCACTCGCACTGGTAATACTGTAGAGAGTACAACCCCTTGTATGGGGAAGCAAGAACGGCGCATCTTGCAAGGGTGCGGCGTTTTTTGTGTTAACGGAGGTGTCCTATGCCCATAAAGAGAGGAGTAAAGATAATCGCGCAGAACCGCAAGGCAAGGCATGATTACTTTATTGAGGACGCTTTTGAGTGCGGGATCGCGCTGACGGGGACGGAGGTCAAGTCCGTGAGGGCGGGCAGGATGAACCTGAAGGACAGCTACGCAAGGGTGACCGATGGCGAGCTGTATCTAATCGGAATGCATATAAGCCCGTATGAGCAGGGCGGGATCTACAATCAGGACCCGTTTAGGACGAGGAAGCTGCTCGTCCATAAGCGCGAGATAAACAAGCTTTACAGCCTGCAACAGGCGGACGGGTACAGCCTTGTTCCGCTGTCCGCATACTTTAAGGACGGCAGGGTAAAGATAGAGTTGGCGGCAGCCAAGGGCAAGAAACGCTATGACAAGCGAGCCGCGATAGCCGAGAGGGACGCGGAGCGCGAGGTGGAGCGTAAGACGCGCGACTACCGATAGGCATGGGGGTGAAAAGGTTTCGACGGGGATCGTCGAGGCATGATAAGCGAGCCGAAGCCCCGAACTTCGATAAAAGCGGGAAGAGCTAATAACTCGCAACAATAACACTCAATTAGTCGCGGCATAACGCAGCGGCTCGTCCGCCCGCAAAAACCTATCGTTGCGGATACGGGCGTCATTTAGGATAGGGAACTGACCCGCCAAAGCTTTGAGGCGGAGTCGGAGCTATGAAGCTACCGGACCCGGATTTCGCCGCTTGAAGTCGGGATAAGGGAAGTTCAAATATGCGGCTACGCTCGTAGAAAGTCATACTGAGAGGTTTTCGGACGGGGGTTCAACTCCCCCCACCTCCACCAAAGGGGTATTACACGAACACCCACTATTACGTAGGCGGCTTTGCCGTTACGGTGTGGCTTGTGTAATACCGACACAGAAATAGCGGCCCGGTTTTCGCCGGACCGCCTTTTCTTTTGCCGTGTAAGTTTTATGCGCGGTTTTCAATCCTGACGGTGAATTCAAAAGTGCCGTAGTATTCTCCCGCATTTCTGCTTGCGCCGTCAATGATTTTCTCAAAGAGAACGCTGCCATTTGAGAGCGGAGAATCCGTAAAGACGGCTACAAGGCCGTCCTCAGAAAGCTCCTTCAGCCCGTCGTGATTGTAGTACACGCACATATTGAGCGTGTTTCCCTTTTCTGACTGCAAGGTAATCATGCCCTGCTCCGTCAAGGGGCTGATATAAACGGTCACCTGCTCATTGTCATGCAGGTAGACGTAGTTTGCATAGAAGGTGTATTCTCCGTCTGAAGCGTGGATCTGCTGCGGGATAATGATACAGTATTCCGTGTCCAGATCATAGACTACTTCGCAGGTGGAAGATTGCGGATCAGATTGGTCTGTGATTTGGCCGTCCTCAGCAAATGCGGTGACACCCATAGTGCAGAGCATGGCAAGGGACAGCATGAGTGAAATGAGCTTCTTCATTTAGTTTGCCTCCGTAACTGTCAATTCAAATTCAATTCTTGCGGAATTCAGAGCTTCGCCGGATGGCTTATAGCACTGGACCAGCAACGCAGCGTCATAAACGCCTGCCGGTAGGCCTTCTGTCAGCTCTATGCTGTAGTAACCTTTTCCCGGCTCAACATATCCAGATTGCCAGTAAAGCGCGTCCTCCACGTACAGCGACATTAGAAACAGACAGCTATTGACTTCCGGGTTGTAAAAATTCACCCGTTGCTCTGTAGCGCCTGCTGCAAATGTCAGCCGGTCAAAGCCGGGAATTGCTATGCCGTCTGTGCTGTGCGGATTGGACAAGCTCTGATTGCCCTCCCATGCTACCGCGCCTTCATCTGCTTCAAGAGGCTCAACAGGGCTGGGGTTTGAGCCGTCATGTTGGCATTTTGCCAGACACAGAATCAGGCCTACAACAAGTAAGACGATCACACCAAAGAGTAAATACGTTCGGGTTTTCTTCATGTTTCTCACCTCCGCTATTAGGGTAGCAGCTCAGGTGAAAAACCTTAATGCAAAACGGGTGTGTTATTTCTCATGCTTCCAGCGGTATATAGTGCTATTATCAGCCGCGCAGAAGTCACACTCCCCGCTGACTGTGGCTTCAATTACACGTCCGCTATAGTGTTTCTGCGGCTGTATGAAGTCAGGTATCTCCAAGTGAGTAAGCCCACATACAGCGCATTTCAGCCGCCGTAGCTGGAAGATATGCGGCTGCCCGTCCGAATCCCTCACGGTCCTTTTCCGGCTGTCTCTGACGCGCAGAGAGCCGCCACACGCAGGGCAAACCGGCACGTCATAATTCCGTATGCAGGCATAGTCATTTATACTCCACTTTGTACCGTGTAGCTATTATCATCTATCTCACCTCAAAGGAATGGCCCCCTGCATTATACCGCAGAGGGCCATTCCTTTGAGCTGTGCCGTTTTACTCTTCACCGGAAGCGGCATCGTCCAGAGCTGCCACGCGCTCTTGGATCAGTTGCAGCATTACGCTGAGCTTGTCCAGCGCCTTTTCGTCGTGGTTTGCATCACCGACGGCATAGCTCACGGCTACGTCGCAAATCGCGTGGAGATCAGACAGCTCTACGCTCATGTCGCTCATGGTCATTTTGTTCATTGTAAAAGCCTCCTTGTTTTTTCGATCAGCGACGCAGGCCGCGCCGCTCTGATATTCCGGGCAATGCCCTCTGTCCGTACACACGTCACAGGTGGTCATGTTGTCGGCCTCCCTTTATTTGGTACGGTGTTATTCTACACTATAGCGCAACGAATGTCAATAGACAAAACAAACTTTTTTGAATATTTTTAAACTCTATTGAAAAAATTGTTTTGCTATGGTATAATATCCGAGAGGTGAAGCACTATGAACATTCGTAATGAAATCAAAGCATATATTGCCGCCAGCGGCTGGACACTCAGCGACATTGTAAAAGAAATGAACAAGGCCCGCGCTCCTGAGGATCAGACCACACCGCAGAATATTTCCAATAAGCTGACCCGTGGCACAATCAAGTATAGTGAGTGCAAAGAGATAGCTGAAATAATCGGATATTCTATTGAGTGGGCACAGAAAGAAAAATGAAAACTTTTGAATTATATGAAAGTGTCAGGATCAAGGCAACCGCTGTGACCGGCGTTGTTGTGGCTGAGGATACCGACGGCGGCACAAAGCCCCCTATCTACTTTGTAGAGAAGGATGAGGCTTTTAAGACCGGCGATCCGAACAAGGATTGTGTGTGGTGCGATCCTGAAGAAATCGAATATATCTAATTGTATCCTCAAGATGTAGATACCGGCCCTGTAAATAACTCTACAGGACCGGTAAAAAATTTTAGGGTGCATTTCTGCACCCTGAGCAAGCACCCGGATTTGTCACCGGGACTTCAGCCGCGCTGCGTTCTCCTTGCCTTAAACTATCACTTGCCGATATGATTATACCACAGCTTGCGCACTCTTTCAACCATTCGTTTTTCTTTCGGGGTTAAATTTGCTGCGCCCTTCAGCCCTTCGGCCCGTCTGAAGATAGCTGCTTTCTCAAAGCCGAAAGATTTTCAATACGTTGATTAAACAAAGCACCGCCTTGTTTATGATTGACTGTTTTTCCATTGCCGATATAATAAGGGCGTAACCTTTTGAGAATCTCAGGATCACGCAAGCGCTGCATAGCAGCTTCACCCGCCTGCCTTACTCTTTCAACAGGCAAATCCAGTGTTATTGCAATCTTGCCATAAGGCATATTATCATAGTAACGCCGTCGAATAACTTCTGCCTGAATTCCTCCGATCTGAAAAAGAATATCCTCCAGCTCATTATGCAGCTCCCGCTGCCATAGGTTAGAAATAGCAGTTTCTTCAACATCTACGTCAGCCGGTATTGTATCTTCAAGTGTACCGTCATTATCCTCCTGAAGCGGTGCGTTAAGGCTCAGAGCGTCACGCGCGGGATCACTTCTTTGCTTTGAGGTCCGGTAGCCGGTAGCCTCTGCAAAAGCGTTTTTTAGATAAAACATAAACCACCCGGCAAACGGTCCGCTGTCAGGCTTATATGTGCGTACAGCTTTTACAAGGGCAATATATCCTGTATCGTATAGCTCTGTGAATTCTATGTTTGCATCGTCACCGAGGGCAGACAGCCGCCTGTTTGCTTTCCAGCATACGAGCCTATCAATATTATTCCATAGCTCTGATAGCTTTTCTGTTTCTCCCTGCTGAATCGCTTCAGCAAGCTCTTCATTTGTCATTCGCCGCCCTCCCTCCATAAGCAAAATAGGCGGCTCAGACAATTACACTCTGAGCCGCCTTATGGCCGGGTTTTGTTTATTCGCCGCTGGCCGCCGGGGTGAAGGTCTTGGCGCTGGTGTCCCACGTGCCAGAAACACGCTCACCGGCATTATACACAGAGAAGGGGATCTGCACACCGGAAGTATCGCCGCCGATGGAGTTCGGGATCACCCACACGTTTTCACGGTATGCCCACGCCACGGTGCCGTCAGCGTTCAGCAGCACATCAACCTTTGTGGTAACGCAGTCGTCGCCGGTCTTGCGCTCATTCGCAATTTCAGCCAACGCCTCAAACAGAGGATCACCGGTATATGCGTAGAACGGATCAACTTCAGACTGAACCTCATAGCCGTTGTGCTGCACGTTCTGCTCACCCAGAATGTTTTTGTTTACCTCCACGTCGGGGTTGAGCTCTTCCACGTACTCTTCCAGATCAACACCGAGCCGGACGTAATTCGGGGTGCTGCCGCCGAAAGAGGCGTCAATGTAGTGCGCAAGGTACTTGCGTTCAATTTTTGCCATTTCTTTTTTCTCCTTATACCTTTTGTTTGATATTGTTACGCGGCATAGTTACCGCGCATAGCCTGAATGAGGTAGCGATTACTTGCCGCCCAAAATATTTTTTACACCTTCAATCCAGAATTGCCCGTGTAGCTTTTTCGCGTGTTCAAACCACGCCGGTACCGCTTGCGGGTTAGAATAGGTCAGAGGCCTATTTGTCAATACTTTTTCCGCACCTTTACGCGCCCACGGGCTTCCAGTATCGGGATCAACCATAACTTTCCCGCCATACTGGAATCTGCCGTATGGGCCGGGGAAAACTACAGCGGCGCCTTTTCTCTCTGTATGAGACTGCTGTTGAAGATTGCCCGTTGTGAGAGGCATACAGGCCCGGCTGTCTTCAAGTACACGGTCAGCTAACCATTGCTGCGCTTCTTCAAACTGCTTTGCTTTGCCGCGCAAATCTATTTTTATACGTATTCCGGGCCGAACAATGGAATACGTTTTGAAGTGCTCAATCTTGGACATCACTTTCGCCTCAGGTTAGAAAACCATTCTGCCGGTGTCAGAGCCGGGAACGCTCACCGCATTGCCGATCATAACCGTGGTGCTTCCGGCCTCTTCAGCGGGGACCGGCAGCGCGTCGGGGTCACTGCCCTGAAGCTCATGATAGCAGCCGAACACGCGCCGGGTAACGTTCCCTTCACGATCAGGGACGTACTTATCAAGCTGCCCCATGATGCTTTCCACAGAGCTGCAAGCGCTCTGGAAAACCTGCTTGCGATCATGCCCGGTCTGGAAACGCCAGTTGGTAGCCACCTTGTGCTGAGTGCGGTAGTCCTCAAGCAGGCGGCCCATGGTGGGATTGTCGGCGTACTTGTCGGCCATAGCCTCAAACTCTTCTTTGCTGAGGTTGAAGTTTTTCAGGATCTCAATATCTCCCGGAACCATGCGCTCAGCAGAGGGATACACAAGGGCGTCCACAGCCTCCGCATGACGCGCAGCCAGCGCCTCCATATCAGCCTTGTACTTGTCCACGACCTTCTTCCGGGCCTCTTCCAGAGACTTCACAAGCCCCTGATAGCCCTGCTCCGTAATGTCACCCTTCATGCGCTGCTCAAGGTAATCCTTGAACATAGGGGCCTGTCTTGCGTCGATCTGCCGCAGCTCAACAACCGCGCTGCGGCCCAGCTTTTCCAGCTCTTCAAAAAACTGTTTCATAATTGCGCTCCTTTTCTTGTTTAATAATGAAAAAGGCAAGGGCCTACCGTTTCCGGTAAAGGCCCTTGCCGATCAGGCTTCCGCTGTAATTGCGCGCCTGCAATTACAGCAGCGGGATGATATAAATATAATACCATATATTGTGCCTGTTGTCAATAGTTAGACACAATATTTTGCGTTTTTATTGTCCGCTGCGTGGAATACGCCTAAAAGTATCAATATAGCAGTGCATATATTTCTCTTTCTGTATGTAGGAGAAACGCGCTGTAGGGAAAAGCGCTGCTACAATTCGGGCTATTCGCTTGACGCGCTCTTCCTCATCCGGGGAATATGAAATATTCAGCTTCATCATGCCGCCCCCTTTGCAAAAAACCTATATACAGCGGTGCGTATAGTATCGCTTTTCATACAGGCCGCTGCCGCGATATGCACCCATGGCAAACCATCCACGCACCGGGCATATAGCCATGACTGCATTTGCGGATCAGGTACCACGGCAAGCCACGCCTCAAAGCGTTCACATTGTGCTTCGCATTTCGCTATATGTGCCTCAATTACTATGCGGTTCTCTGACAGCGCGGCAAGCAGCTCAGGATAATCAGCCCATTGCTCAGCCTCAGCTTCAATACCTTTTATGCGCTGACGACAAGCGGCGATTTCCTGTATGAGCCAGTGGTATTGCTCTGCTTCGTCTTTTGTCATAACTATGCGATCAGGCATTTTTCCGCGCCTTCTTATCAAAATACCGTTGCACTGCTTTCCGGGCTGTGGGTCCTTTACAGCGCATTTTCCTTCCGATCTGCGCCCACGTAAGACCATCAACAAAACGCATATACATATACGTCTGAATGAGCCTATCAGGAACCAAAGCAAGCCAGCGCTCAAACTGTTCGCATTGCGCAGTGTAGCTTACGATCTTCCGATTTGTCGCGGACCACTCTTCATTTGACAGGCGTTTCAGTCTCTTGCCCGCCCCGTCTATGTTGTAGTACATACTATCCAGCGTTGTAAGCTGGTCCCGCAGTATAGGAAGCTCCTCCCGCATACGGCGGTATTCCATTGCTTCTTGATATGTCATAGTGTCCTCCTAATGTCCCATGCCGGGGCAGATTGTGGCTTTTTCACGTTGCCGCCTCTCTGCTCTATTCTTATCCATACCGGCGTAAAAGCTGCTCAAATTCAGCGCAGGCGGCGAATAGCTCTTGCTGCACCTTTTCCAGCTCCGTGAAGAGCGCTTCAAAGTCGCCGTAGTCCGTCCGGTCAAGGCAGCCCTTCAGGCACCGCAGCTTGTTCTGTTTGTGCCAAGCCTCCTTCAGCGCCACCGGCCAAGTCGGGCAAAATCCAAAGTAATCATTCATGTGAGTATCCTCCAATCAGTATATTTTTGTTGTATTTTCGGCAGTGGTCACTTGTGGTCACTTTTTATGGGATGGTTTATATATTGCTTTCCATAAGAAGCGACACAGAAAAAGTGACCACTTTTGACCACCGCTAAAAATCAGGGTTTTTTGAGCCTGTAGCCGATAATGAAGCTCTCTTTTGAGGCTCTATTATCGCCCTCTTTTCCGGCGGGACGCTTGCGCCTGATTTCAATACCGGCAGAGGCAAGGGACTTTCTGAATTCGTTTCGGCCTTCGGCGCGGAAGGTGTTCACGTCACACCACGCAGTATATTTGAAGTAAACCTCCGCGGTATGTACCTCTGCGAGAGGATCAGCTTCAAGGGCAGAATCAATGAATTGCCCGATGCGGTCAGAGATTTCTGCATATTCCCGTGTAGCTTTACTCACGGCCTCCGGCAGCGTGAAGCCTTCCCGGTTAAGAGCCTGTAGGCCTGCAAGGCACCAATTCAGAATACCGCTCAGGCTGTCCGCTGAAGTTAGGCGGCTTTTCAATCTGCTATCCCGCTCCTGCTCTGTGAAGTGCCGGTTGAAGGGGATGATCTTCACCCGGTCCGAAGTGAACAGGGTTGAATCGCTCACATAGGGCAGATGGTTAGTATTGATAAAAATTTTGAACTGCGGGCGGTATTCAAAGCTGTTCTCCCCAAGGAAGCGGGCGTTGACGGTATCATTGCCGGTCAGGGTCTTGACCAGCGAAGAGCTGAGGGCCATTTGCTTATCAGGCTCCGACATATTCACAAACCGCGCACCGGCCAGCCGCGCTATATCCTCTGAAGGGCTGCGGGAATCGCTGTACTTGCGCTGTGCTACCGTTTCCGGGCTTGCCGTGCGGCCATAGTCCCCGGCAAGCTGCATGATGGTTTCGCACATGGTCCCTTTGCCGTTGCGGCTTGTCGCGCCGTAGAGGATGAAGAAGCACTCAAAGCGCGTGTCACCCGTCAGGGCATACCCCAGCGCCTTCTGAATGAACCTTGCAAGCTCCGCGTCATTGACGGTCACTTCGTCAATAAAGCGCTCCCAGCGCTCACAGCGGGCCTCAGAATGGTATTCCACACCGGCGATCTTCGTCAGGCGGTCAGTGCTGTCGTGGCTGTGGAAGGACAGATCCCGAAGGTTGAGCGTACCGTTGAGGCAATTCAGCAGATAGGGGTCACTGTCAAATTCCGACAGGCCAACAGGCACGACGGAAGCGGCGTCTTTCAGTATGGTTTCCCGGTATTTGAACTGCTGCCATTTTGAAACGTGCTTGATGTAGTCGCCGCGGAGTTTTTCATCATCTACCGCCTGCACGGTGTAGCTCATAAGCGCGTCGGCTGCCTGCTTGCACAGCTCCATAACCTTCATATTTGCCACGTCAGGAATCCAGCGTGTACCGTCGAACACATACCACTTTTTCCGCTCCGGCACGAAGCAGGCGACACTGCCGAAGAGGTCAGCAAAGAGATTGCCGTTTCCGGCGTCATGCCAACCGTAGCGCTTGTTTCGCTCAGGCCTCAGCTCCATGAGCCGGGAAACAATGTCAGCAATATCTGTGGTATAGGGAACATCGAAGGTATAAGGCGCGGTGCCTTTTTCAAAGTGCCGCAGAGCTGGGAACACCTCAGTTTCCAGCTCATGGTCAGACAGCGGCGGGCTGCACTGCGTATCGTTCGCGGTCTGGATAGCGCCCCGGATGATTTCATCACTGAAGCCCTTGCTTTGCAGGCTGCCGATCATGCGCACCAGCTCTGTGACGCGCTGGCCTTCCGGTATGCTTTCCGGTGCTGTATAGGGCTGCCGCTGCTTATCGAAGCCCGCAGGAACAGGGCTGATGAACGTGAACACATTGCTATCTGCTTCAGCAATGGCCGTCTGTCCGGGCGCGTTGATCCAGCGGTATTCTTTACCGTTCACAACGCTGGGCGGCGCAACGATATAGCCGCCGGTGCCTCTGAGGTCCACACCGGGCAGCACACCGGCTTTGCAGCTCACGTCTGCGGCAGACTTGAAAAGCAGGTGCTTCCCGCCTCTGGGCGTCTGACTGATAACTGTTTCCGGCAGCGGGCCGTATGAGCTGATGTATTCCGCAAGGGCGCTCTCGCCGCTCACGCCCTTCTTTTCATCTTCGTCAAGGTCTATGACGAAAAAGCCGCTGCTGTCCTTGCCTGTGGCAATGCCGATGTTATAGGAGGGGTTACGATCCCACCACTGAGAGATAATAGCCGGGTCCCGTGTAGCTTCTTTGAAGCCCGTTGCGGTTGCAGGCTTTTTCCCTTGCGGGACCACCGGGAATACCGGCCAGCCAAAGACAAGCGCATATTTCAATGCAGCGTTCTTGAGCTGCCCGTTATCTGCACCCATAAAGGCCCTCCCGTTTGATGCGCTCAATGGCAAATAACACCGTTTCGCGCCTTTCCTCAGTCAGATCACTCCGCAGCCAGACGCACAGAGTACCATGACTGATACCGGCAGCTTCAGCTACTTGCCAGTGTTTCAGGCCAGCGGCTTTAATCATTTCACGAATATCAGAATTTTTCATTTTCTCTGCTTTCACCTCTTGAATTATTATTGTTGTTGCGGTATAATCTTAACAGATAAGATACCATTTTAGAATGTCATTAAAGAAACTGATGCAAATTTCGGTTAAATGACAGGAAGAGGCGGGGAAGCTATGGCAAAGCCGAAGGCCCACGGGCCGAACATTACAACTCAACGTATTTCTGAGCTTATGAAAGAGCAGGGAATCACGCAGATTGCTCTTTCAGACAGCCTAAATAAATCGCCGCAAACTATTTGCCGGTGGGTCAATGGGAAGGTTAATATCAGCGCTGCTGATTTGGAGCGGGTAGCAGTGGCATTGAACACGACCACTGATTATTTGCGCGGAATCCCCGGCGGCTACAAAAGCAGGGCCGATAAAGAAGCTGCTGACGCTGATTATCAAGTCATGTTTGGGGATGAGCTGTGCGCTGAAGATCCCACCATTGGAGAAGAAAAGCAGCGCCGCACTATTAGAAACAGATTCTTTTCAGCGGACCTTGGATATTCTTACCACGAAGCCCCCGGCGGTCTGTCAGACTTCGGCGGTACGTTCTGCACGCTCAAAGATCAGAGCGGGCATGAGTACAGCTTTTCCTTTGAGGAATTCCAGCAGCTTATGACGCAAATCAAGGATATGGTGGACTTCGCCTGCTTCAAAAACCGTAACGTGGTGCGCGATTGTGGCGGGATCAGGCCAGAGCCGCAAGAGAGAGGGTAACGTATGAATGTTGTGATATACGCCCGCTTCTCTTCTCATTCTCAGACTGAGCAGAGCATTGAAGGGCAGCTCAAGGTCTGCTATGATTACGCAGCGCAGCATAGCTACACCGTGATAGCTGAGTATATTGACCGGGCTATCTCCGGCAAGACTGATGAGCGGCCACAATTCCAGCAGATGATTGATGATAGCAGCCGTCACCTATTTGAGGGCGTCCTTGTGTACCAGCTTGACCGCTTCGCCCGGAACAGGTATGATAGTGCTATCTACAAGAAACGCCTTCAGAAGAACGGGGTGCGCGTTTTCAGCGCAAAAGAAAATATTGCCGACGATCCCAGCGGCATATTGATTGAAAGCGTCCTTGAGGGCATGGCCGAATACTACTCTGCTGAGCTTGCCGTAAAGATCAGAAGAGGCATGGACCTAAACGGAGAAAAGTGCCTTGTGACCGGCGGCGGTACCGCGCTGGGCTTCAAGGTGGACAAGGAAACAAAGAAGTACGTCATTGATGATGAACGCGCCCCGGTGGTGCGCCGTATCTTTGAAATGTACGCTGATGGGGCCACGGTGGCCGATATTTGCCGGTACATGAACGCCCACGGAATCAAGACTTCACAGGGAAATGAATTCAACAAGAATTCTCTGCGGAAGATGCTGACCAACAAACGCTATATCGGCATTTACACCTACAAGGGCAAGGAAACGCCGGGCGGTATGCCCCGGATCATTGACGACGACTTGTTTTACAGGGTGCAGGAGAAGATGCAGAAAAACAAAAAGGCCCCCGCCAGAGCGAGAGCAAAGGAAGAATATCTGCTTACTACAAAGCTGTTTTGCGGCCACTGCGGGGAAATGATGACCGGCTACGGCGGTACCGGGAAATCCGGCAAGGTCCATCACTACTATATCTGCAACGGCGTGAAGCGCAAGAGCGGGTGCCACAAAAAGACGGTACGGAAGCAGTATATAGAGGATTTGGTTATTGACGTGTGCCGTCAAATGCTCACCGATGAGAATATAGATCAGATTGTTCAAGGCCTGAAGGCAGCCCTTGAACGGCAGCCGAAGAACACAGAGCTTGAGGCCTTCAGGAAAGAGCTGAAGGACGTTGAGCGCAAGCGGGCCAACCTTCTGAACGCCGTCATGGAGTGCAATATTGATTTGGTCCGGCAATCCCTCTATGAGCAGCTTGAGCTGATAGAGCAGCGCCGGTCAGAGCTGGAATACAGTATCTCAGTTGAGGAAAAGCGGAATACACAGTTTTCACCGGAAATGATAGCGTTCTTCCTCTATGAGCTGAAGAAGGGCAACGCAGACGATCCCGTGTATAGAAGGGCGCTTATTGCTACCTTCATAAACAAGATATTCCTGTATGACGATAAGATCACGGTCCACGTGAATACTGGCGGCGATCCTGTAGAAATCACCGGTGAACTTATGGAAGAGATTGAGAAAAGCGACGCTGAAGCGGAGTGTTCATTTAAGGGTGCCTCCGCTCCACCACGAATTGACCGAAGCAATGATACATTGCTTCGGTCAATTCTTTTAGTGCGCCCGGCATGGGCAATAACTCGGTGGTGAAAGTCCACTACGCACTCGG
>ERZ795053.209-NODE-209-length-74045-cov-15.735289_pt1 | contig 74045 bp, 46 predicted proteins | sample MGYA00375137_ERZ795053 | MGnify/ENA primary metagenome ERZ795053 (study PRJEB30182, sample SAMN05720284) | activated sludge metagenome | isolation source: Anaerobic digester | place: Hong Kong | collected 2014-12-17 ...
CAGGACCGTATACATGCAACGCCTCCCTCCTGCCCAGCAGGTGGTAAGTCGAAACAAGTCCGATCAACCCATAAAAATGATCACCATGCAAATGGCTGATGAAGATGTGGTTAATCTTTCCCATCCTGATCCTGTTCCTTTTCAGGTGCATTTGTGTACCTTCACCACAGTCGATCAGAAACAGGCGGTCGCGGTAATTTACCACCTGGGCCGACAAGTTGCGGTTACGGGTGGGAAGTGCGGCACTACTCCCCAGTATCGTTACTTCAAATTTCTTCATCATGAATTATCATTGCAGTATCAAGCGGCTGTAAAAATCATCAATATTACATTCAAAACGAACGGAAAAGGCAAAAAAAAATCCCCTTCCGGGGATCTTTTTATAAAAATTCAGATATTATTCCTGATTGGGTTCTGCTTCGGATTTCTTGTTTCTGGCATTCTTTTCCGATTGCTCCATATCTGATTTGAGGTTAGCCAACGCTTCAAGGTCACCCAGGGTAGTCTTTTCAAGGTTATCCTTCAGCTTCTTAACGGCACGCTTGGTTGAGTTTTCAGCACTTTCCTTAGCTGCAGATTCCTTAACGCGCTCAGCGGCAGTTGCATCCTGGAAAATCCGTGAATGTGAAAGGATAATTTTCTTGTTGTCTTTCGAAAACTCAATTACCTTAAAATCAAGGGTTTCATCAACTTTAGCCGTGGTGTTATCCTCTTTGGCAAGGTGGCGCAGGGGGGCGAAACCTTCAACGCCATAAGGTAATGCTACAACCATTCCCTTATCGCTTGAGCTGGTAATGGTTCCTTTGTGAACCGAGCCGACAGAGAATACGGTCTCAAATACGTCCCATGGATTTTCTTCGAGCTGTTTGTGGCCAAGGCTCAACCTGCGGTTCTCAACATCCACGTCAAGTACCATTACCTCAATCTTCTCGCCGATTTTGGTAAATTCAGCCGGATGCTTGATCTTCTTCGACCATGAAAGGTCAGAAATATGGATCAGACCATCTACGCCCTCTTCAAGTTCAACGAAAATACCGAAATTGGTAAAGTTGCGGACAGTGGCTTCATGCTTGGAGTTGAGCGGATATTTTTCCTTGATGTTGGTCCAGGGATCCGGAATCAGCTGCTTAATACCCAACGACATCTTGCGCTCTTCGCGATCGAGGGTAAGAATAACGGCCTCTACCTCATCACCAACCTTCAGGAAGTCCTGAGCGGTGCGCAGGTGCTGTGACCATGACATCTCAGAAACGTGGATCAGTCCTTCTACACCGGCAGCAATCTCGATAAATGCACCATAATCGGCAATTACCACTACGCGGCCTTTAACTTTATCACCAACCTTGATGTTTTCATCCAGCGAATCCCACGGATGCGGGGTAAGCTGTTTGAGACCGAGGGCGATACGTTTCTTATTTTCATCAAAGTCGAGAATAACCACTTTAATTTTCTCATCAAGCTGAACAATTTCTTCAGGATGATTGATGCGTCCCCATGAAAGGTCAGTAATATGTACAAGTCCGTCAACACCGCCAAGGTCAACAAATACACCGTAGGAGGTAATATTCTTAACCGTACCTTCAAGGATCTGTCCCTTTTCAAGTTTACTGATGATATCGGCTTTCTGCTGCTCAAGCTCATCCTCGATAAGGGCTTTGTGCGAAACAACCACGTTCTTGTATTCCTGGTTAATTTTCACAACCTTGAATTCCATTACTTTGTCAACATAGATATCGTAATCGCGGATGGGTTTCACATCAATCTGCGAACCGGGGAGGAATGCTTCGATGCCGAATACATCCACGATAAGTCCGCCCTTGGTGCGGCACTTCACGTAACCATTGATTATTTCTTCTTTTTCGAATGCCTGGTTTACGCGCTCCCATGATCGGAGAATGCGGGCTTTCTTGTGCGAAAGCAGCAACTGGCCACCCATATCTTCCTGGCTTTCAACGTACACCTCAATTTTGTCGCCGATTTTCAGGTTTGGATTATAACGGAGTTCCGACTGAGGAATTACGCCGTCGGACTTGAATCCGATGTTCACCACAACCTCACGGCTGCTTATGGCAACTACAGTCCCGTCGATCACTTCATGCTCAACGATGGAACTGAGGGTTTTGTCATACAGTGATTCAAGTTTCGAACGCTCATCAGAGGAATAATTTTCATGTTTCTTTCCGATGGCATCCCAATCAAAATTTTCAAGTGAAACCTGCTGGATCTGTGGAGCTTTCAGTTTTTCTACAGTTGGCTCATCATCATCATTTTCAACAGCAGCTGCTACCTCTGCAACAACTGCAGTTTCTTCTGCCTCTGCGGGCCGGGCCTCTTCAGCAACGGTTTCTGTTTCATTTACAACCGGGGTTTCATTCACCTCAGCATTGACCTCTTCAGGCTTGTTTTCAGCATTGGCCAACTCCCCGTTGACGTTTAATTCGTCGTTTGTCATTCTTTTCTTCTTTGTGGCATCCTGCGATACCGGGTTAATAATAAGTGAGTTATGTGGTTCGGACGGACAGGATCACTCCCATAGCCAGGCCATAGAAGCGCCGGCCAAACCGGGGTGCAAAGGTAAAAAAATAATTTATTATCCGGAGGGTAAGAAGTTAATTTTCAAAGAGAAAAAAACTTCGGTACCGTATATTTTTAGTGTTTAATAAAGATGAAATAACCCGCTTACTGACAAGATCAGAAAGATGAGGCAGAAGTTGGCCTGTATTGATGAGCACTTTTCAGGTAACTATGCCAGACAAAACAGAAAGAGGCAGCCCCGTTAAACAACTTTTGCCACCCTCCGGATTGGCATCCGGATAGTGGCAAAAGCGGACTCAGAAAGAATCTATTAACTTGTGACTTGCAGGGCTATTTTTTACCCTGATTCTTTGCCATCTCCTCAAGCTTTTTCTGGAAGTTTGACTTCTTCACAGGCTTTTTCTTGTTTTCCTGAATCTGAGCATGAAGCTTGTCCTCGTTCACAAAACGACGTATAAGATACATCTGCGCAAAGGTCATCAGGTTCGCCAGCAGGTAATAGTAGCTGAGTCCCGAAGAATAACTGTTAAAGAATCCGAGGAACATCACCGGCATCAGGTACATCATGGTTTTCATCCCCGGCATCTGGTTTCCGGTTGACATCATATCGTTGTTAATCTTGGTGTAGATAATTGTCGATATGGTCATCAGCAGGGTAAAAAGACTCACATGGTCACCATAGAAAGGGATGGTAAAGGGCAGATCAAGCACGGAATCGTAGCTGGAGAGGTCATGAGCCCAGAGGAAAGACTCCTGCCTTAATTCGATGGAGGCAGGAAAGAAGCGGAACATGGCAAGCAGAATGGGGAACTGCAACAGCATGGGCACGCAGCCCGACATCGGATTTACCCCGGCCTTTTTGTATAAGGTCATGGTAGCCTGCTGCTTTTTCATCGCATCTTCCTTCTTCGGATATTTGGCATTGATCTCGTCAACCTCCGGCTTCAGCAAGCGCATTTTGGCCGAAGACATATAAGTTTTGTACGCAATCGGGAAGAGAACAATTTTTAAAAGTATGGTAAGAATCAAAATAATGATCCCATAATTCAGATTAAACCCTTCAAGAAAGTTAAAGACAGGAATTACTGCAAAACGGTTGATCCATTGCATTAAAAAGAAACTCCAGCCAAGAGGTATCTGTCTTTCAAGATCCAGCTTGTATCTGCGCATCAGGTTATATTTATTCGGCCCAAAATAAAAGGCCATCTCAAGGCTTTTGTCAACCATAGGGTTGAAAGGCAGAGAGAGAACAGCCTGCATCTGTTCAAGGTACTTCGCCTCTTTTTCGGGTTCCCGCACTTTTGATAATTCAGCATTCTGAAAAAGCTCTCCGGCAATCAGCGAAGCAGAGAAAAACTGCTGCTTAAAAGAAACCCATTTAACGCGGGTATTGATGTTTTTACTGTCATCCTTGCGTTCACTCAGGTAGTCAACCTCACCGTCGGAATGCCGGAAATGTATGGTAGTATTAAGTTTCTCATTTTCGAGATTCTTCTCCTGTCTCAGTAAACGGGCATTCCAGTTTACATTCAGTTCTTTTGTATTGGGGGCAATCACCCCTTCCATATTGACAAAATTCACCTCAAAGTCAACCATATAATCGTTGGCTTTTACCGTGTAGAGATATTCAATATAGCTATCGGGCAATGAAACGCTGTCAGAGTTTCCGGCGAACAGCCTCATGGCAAAATGCAGGGAGTCATCCCCGCTTATTTTCAATTCATCCTGCCCTTCAAATCTTTGATCGGTCCAGGAAGGCAGAAAATAAAGGTTTCCGGTTGAAATTGGCCTTACATCTGTAAAAAAGGCCAGTTCGAACATGGAAGAATCCGGCAGAAAAAGGTAAGCAGGCTCGCCGTCAAAAGTTTTGTATTCTTTTAATTCGACCTTGCTGATTCGCCCGCCTTTATTGCTTATGGTAAGCCTGAGCAGGTCAGTTTCAATGATAAAATCCTTATTAACCCCTGAAGCTGAAACAGCAAAGGGCCCAAATACTGAGTTTCTGGCTGACACCATCGCCCCGGAATCAATGTCCTTTGCCTGTGCCTGCACTTCTGCAACGGAGTTCTTCAGCTCTTCACGCTGAACCTGCTGAACACGGATTGAATCAGATACTGATTGTTGAACTGCAGCTATGGAATCCTGGGTACGTTTCCTGGCTTCCAGCTCCTCTTTTGATGGTGACATCATCACGGTGTAACCAATCATAATGGCGAAGATCAGAAGCAGGCCAATGATAGAATTCTTGTTCATGAAAATAAGATAAAGTAAATGAAAAGAAGGGTGCAAAATTAATCAAAAGCAGGGAAATGCACCAAAATAAAATATCCGGACTGTTCAGGCTCGAATGCATTGGCCGGAATACCGGTAAGCAGAAAACCCTGATAACGGAAAAGGTTATCTGCGAAGACTGAAATCCAGTGCTGCTTTCACAAAATGAACGAACAAAGGATGAGGACTGGCAACCGTACTGCGGTATTCAGGATGAAACTGTATCCCTACAAACCAGGGATGCTCCGGCAACTCAATGATCTCAACAAGATCATCCTTACGGTTAATCCCTGAAGTAAGCATCCCTGCATTCCGGTATTGTTCCAGATAAAAATTGTTGAATTCATACCTGTGGCGGTGTCTTTCGGTTATCTCTGACTTTCCGTAAACAGCCATGGCCTTTGTGCCGTCTGCTATGGTGCATGGGTAAGCTCCCAGCCTCATTGTCCCGCCCTTATTGCTGATATTTTTCTGGGTCTCCATAATATCAATCACCGGGTGTTTGGTATCAGGATCCATTTCGGTTGAATTTGCGCCACTTAACCCAAGCACATTTCGTCCGAATTCTATCACGGCACACTGCATCCCCAGGCAAATACCAAGAAATGGTATTTTGTTTTCCCGTGCAAAGCGAATGGATTCAATTTTCCCTTCGATTCCCCGGTTTCCAAATCCGGGCGCCACCAAAATCCCATCAAGCCCTGCGAGTGAAGCAGCCACCGTTTCAGCTGTAATGCTTTCAGAATGAATTGTTTTAACTACCACTTTACATTCATTAATTGCACCGGCATGCACAAATGCTTCGTTTATTGACTTATAGGCATCCTTCAGCTCTACGTACTTTCCGATCAGGCCAATGGTTACCTGGTTTTTCGGGTGCTTTAATTTGTAAAGGAATTCCTCCCACTTCCTCAGGTCTGGCAGATGACTGGCAGGCATACGCATTTTCTCAAGCACCTCTACATCAAGTTTTTCATCGCGCATCAGCAGCGGTACATCGTAAATCGACTCGGCATCAATGGATTCAATTACAGCCGTTGGGTCAACGTTACAAAAGAGGGCAATCTTGTTGCGCATCCCTTCATTGAGATGCTTTTCGGTACGACAAACGATGATATCAGGTTGCACTCCCTGTTCAAGCAACGCTTTTACTGAGTGCTGGGTAGGCTTGGTCTTCAACTCTCCTGCGGCAGCAAGATAAGGCACAAGCGTAAGATGAATCACCAGGCAATCCGTTCCGATCTCCCAGCGCATCTGGCGGACGGATTCAATGTAAGGCAGGGATTCGATATCGCCGACAGTGCCGCCGATCTCGGTGATCACAAAATCGTATTTTCCTTCGTTCCCGAGTAATTTGATCCTTCTTTTTATTTCATCGGTAATGTGAGGGATAACCTGAACTGTTTCACCCAGGTAATCACCATGCCGTTCCTTATTTATCACCGACTGGTAAATTCGTCCCGTTGTAACGTTGTTGGCCTGAGATGTCGGCACATTCAGATAACGCTCGTAATGACCAAGATCCAGATCCGTCTCAGCGCCATCCTCCGTTACAAAACATTCTCCATGTTCATAAGGATTCAGTGTGCCAGGATCTATATTTATATAAGGGTCCAGTTTCTGGATGGTCACACTGAAACCCCTTGCCTGCAGCAATTTGGCCAGCGAAGCTGAAATAATCCCCTTACCCAGCGATGACGCCACACCTCCGGTTACAAAAACATACTTTGTTGATGGCATTCCGTTTCTTTTTTATTAAATCAGTATTTTTTTCGGCAAACTTAAGGGCAAGTTTAGATTCAGGTCAGATACCGACGTATCTGCCAGTTCAGAAGATCAAACATGAACCAGCGGGTGTGCGTAACAGCCTGAACCGGTAATTGCGATTTCCCCGAAACCCTGTCAATCAGAGCTCCAGAGATCATCCTGACACCTGATATGTCCGGAGGCAAAAATACAAACCTCTGGTTAAAAAGCGAGGACCTGTTAAGAAATTATGAAAAGTTTTATAAGTTTTTTGAAAAGACCGGGCATCACATTTTTTATTATTTTCCCGACTTTACACTGTTGAGAATTGCATCATAAATCTCATCCTTGTCATATGGTTTGGAGAGAAACTTATCCATGCCCACTTCAAAGCTTTTTTTGCGGAATGACTCCTCCGAGTAAGCTGTCAATGCAATAATGGGTATTTCTACTTTTTTCCTCCTCAATTCTATGGTTGCTTCCCAGCCATTCATCTGGGGCATATCTATATCCATCAGAATCACATCATATTCTCCGTTTAGGCATTCATTTACTGCTTCCAGACCATCTCCGACCAGGGTATAATTCCACCCCATCCTTTTAATAAGAATCTCTATTATTCTCTGATTCAGCAAGTTATCTTCCGCTATCAGTATTTTTATCGACCTATCTTCCTTTTCCATGTCAATCACAGTAGGTTCATGCCTGAATTCCATAAATTTCCGGGTATACATTTTCACTATCCCTTAATCCGGAATCCGGTAAAAGGTAATACCGTTTTCAGAATAAAAAAACAAAAAAAAATAAAGGCTACCAGAAATAATGCTGATAGCCTGAAAAAAGATTAAATACCGGTTACTGTCCAAGGTAAGACTTCAGCAATTTACTTCTTGATGTGTGCTTTAACCTCCGGATGGCTTTCTCTTTAATCTGTCTGACCCGTTCACGGGTAAGATCGAATTTGGCACCGATTTCTTCGAGTGTGAGGCCATGGTTCATCCCGATTCCATAATAAAGATTTACAACATCACGCTCTTTTTCTGTCAGGGTTGCCAGCGACCGCTGTATCTCCCTTGCGAGTGATTCTCGCATCAGACCGGCATCGGTTACAGGCGTATCCTCATCCACGAAGATATCGATGAATTTCATATCCTCGTCTTCGGTAAGCGGTGCGTCCATCGAAATGTATCTGGTCGAAATCTTAAGCGCTGCATCTATCTTGTATTCTGGAATTTCAAGGGCTTCGGCCAGTTCATCCGGCGAAGGGGGACGCTCAAATTTCTGTTCCAGGCGTGAGGATTCCTTTTTAATTTTATTGAGCGATCCTACCTGGTTAAGCGGCAGACGTACAATACGCGACTGCTCAGCCAATGCCTGAAGAATGCTTTGGCGTATCCACCAAACAGCATAAGAGATAAATTTGAAACCGCGGGTTTCATCAAAGCGCTGAGCCGCCTTTATCAATCCGAGGTTGCCCTCATTGATCAGGTCGGGAAGGCTTAATCCCTGGTTCTGGTACTGCTTGGCGACCGAAACTACGAAACGAAGATTGGCTTTACAGAGTTTCTCCAATGCCTGTTGATCGCCCTGACGTATCCGCTGGGCAAGCTGAACTTCCTCTTCAGCGCTGATCAGCTCTTCTTTGCCAATATCCTGCAGATATTTGTCAAGCGATGCAGTTTCGCGGTTGGTTATAGACTTGGTTATTTTTAGTTGTCTCATAGCGAAGGTTTATTATGAAGGCAGGATGAATCCTGACCATTCTAATTATTAACAATTCTGTCATCTTTAAGTTCAATCTGAACCCGGTCGACAGGAGTCCGTTTACATGCGCCTGAAGGGATGCGTAAGTTACACATCCCTCAGCGATCGAACTTTATATTTGAGAGTTACTACATCCCGAATCCGTAGTAAGCCCTGGTTCTGTTCGGATAGATACCTTCGAGCAACACACCGCCTTTTTTACCTTCGAGCGCCTGTGCCAGATCTTCCCGGCTGTTCACACGTTTACCGTCAACCTGAGTGATTATGTATCCCTGCCTGATTCCGGCGTTGCGCAGTTTACCATCCCTGAGCGAAGTTACCTGAAGGCCGCCTTCGATGCCAAGGTCGGACTTTAATTCCTTGCTGACCGGTTCAAAAGTAGCGCCCAGCAATCCATTAACATCAACTTCCTCGCGTTTGACGGTACTTGTATTTCCGTCCCTGTTCTTCAGTGTAACGTTAAACACAAGATCTTTATTATTGCGCTTAACAGCAACGTCCACTTTATCACCCGGGCGATGCTGACCAATGATTTCCAGCAGTTCGGAGGTTGAATTTACGGCCACGCCTTCAATATTCTGGATGATATCGCCTGATCTGAGTCCTGCTTCACGGGCAGCACCATTGTCGGTGACTTCAGCCACATACACCCCGCGAATATCAGAAATACCCTGTTCTTCAGCCAGTTTACTGTCCAGTTCACGGATACTCACGCCCAGGAATCCCCGCTGAATTGTGCCGAATTCCCTTAAATCTTCTACCACTTTCCGCACAATATTGGCAGGAATGGCAAAAGAGTATCCGGCATAATATCCCGTTCCGGAGGCGATGGCAGCATTAATGCCGACCAGTTCACCCCGGGTATTCACCAGCGCACCTCCGCTGTTTCCCCTGTTTACGGCTGCATCGGTCTGAATAAATGACTCAATGGCCGAACCGTCGGGAGAACCAAGAATATTGATATTTCGTGCCTTGGCACTGACAATGCCGGCTGTCACGGTCGAAGTCAGGTTAAACGGATTTCCGACAGCCAGCACCCATTCACCAACCTGAAGGTGGTCAGAGTTTCCATATATAAGATAAGGGAGATCTTTGGCGTCAACCTTAATCAGTGCAAGATCTGTTGAAGGATCGGTCCCTATTATCCTGGCCTCGAATGTACGTTTGTCGTTCAGGGTTACTTCCACCCTGTCGGACTCAGTAACCACGTGATTGTTGGTCACAATATAACCATCCGGTGAAATGATAACACCCGATCCGGTAGCAATGATCGGAGAAGACCCGCCCCTGGGCGCACGTTCGCCGAAAAAATCCCTGAAATCGAAGAAATAATCATATACACTGCTTTTGCGCTGGTATTCTGTCTTAATGTGCACTACTGCATGAACCGTATTACTGGCAGCAGCTGTAAAGTCAGGCAAAACCATGGGCGTTACAGAACCTGGCATATTGGTCAGGTATGCCGGCACCTGTTTTGAATCATCCTTTGCTGATTGTTCAATTTTCCTGTTGCTGATCAGACTGAAAGCGGCTACGGCGATTAACCCGCCGGCCATGGCTATCAACAAACTCCCGACTATTCTTTTCATAACCTGGTAACTGATTATTAAGTTAGTAGTTTTAGTTAAACACCCGCAAAAGACCATCATGATTTTTTTGATGGCGGGCATTGATTTAAACGCAATTTGAATACCAATGTTACAAATACAGGTGTTAAAAAGTGTTAATCATCTAAATGTCAGGTTTAACGCGTAAAAACAGCCTCTTTCCGCCAGGTGCTAGGCACTTATGGAGAAAACCCGGGTTCTGAATCAATAAAAGCTGTCAAAGAACATAATATCAATACATTATGAGGCGGGCATTCCACCGCATTGCTCCAAGGCCGCGTGAAGCCGGAATATTCTGAAAATGAATCCCTGAAATAGGCAGTATACTTTCATTTTTAATCAAAATTGTTTAATTTTGACCCTTTCGACATGAGTATGACATTTTGTCAAAAGCCGTGACTTATGATAAAATTCTTCAAATTCCATGGCACCGGCAATGATTTTATCATGCTGGATGGCAGGGAATTGATATCGCTGCCCACCCCTGATGAAATCAGGCATTTATGTCACCGGCAAACGGGTATAGGTGCAGATGGACTGATTATCGTCAAGCCTGTTGAAGGTTTTGATTTTGAAATGATTTACTTCAATGCTGACGGCAGCCTGGCAACCATGTGCGGCAACGGGGCCCGTTGTGCGGTGGCATTCAGTTTTCTTACCGGCCAATCAGGCTCAGAAGTCACATTTAAAGCAGGGGATGGCGGCCATACCGGAATATTGCAGCCATTGACAGATAACAACTGGATGGTTGAAATCAGCATGAGCAATATCAACATTCCTGACAAAACCGGGGAATTCACGGAAATTAACACAGGAACGCCTCATCTGGTAATTCTCACCCAGGATACTGACGCTGTCAATGTACCTGTTGAAGGTCGCAAAATAAGATATTCCGGACCTTACCGTGCAAATGGGATAAATGTCAATTTTCTTGGCATCGGGGAAGGCCGGCTTAAAGTGCGCACATACGAGAAAGGCGTTGAGGATGAAACTCTGTCATGCGGAACCGGCGTCACTGCCTGTGCCGCCGTGGCTGCCCTGAAAACGGGCATTAACAACTGGATTATTGAAACCCGCGGCGGATTGCTTGAAGTAAAGCTGAAAAAAAATATAAACATCTTTGAGAATGTCAGGCTGAAAGGCCCTGCAACAATGGTTTTCTGCGGCGAATTTACGGGCAGTTTTCCGTGATAAAACTATCACCTTTGCACATGAACCGGATAAATAAAAAACAACCTGCACAATGATCGGCAAAAAAATAAGGCTTAGGGCTCCGGAGCCTGCTGACATTGACATACTATACCAATGGGAAAACGACCCGGAGATCTGGCATGTAAGCAACACCTCCGCTCCTTATTCAAGATTTGCCATCGAACAGTATGTTTTGAATGCGGGGAACGACATTTTTAACTCAAGGCAACTACGTTTAATGATTGTTCCGCTTGAAAGCGAATCTGTCGCGGCCGGTGCGATTGACCTGTTTGACTATGAACCAATTCACAGGAGGGCTGGCGTGGGCATCATGATCGGTAAATCATTCCGGGGTAAAGGATATGCCAGTGAAGCCCTTGCGCTGATACTGGATTATTGCAGAAATATATTGAACCTCCACCAGGTCTATTGCAACATCTCCGAAGATAACGCTGCAAGTATCAGATTATTTGATGAAGCGGGTTTCAGGAAAAACGGCGAAAAGAAAGAATGGCTTCTCCTGAAAGGAAAATGGACCAATGAATTTTTTTATCAGCTTTTTCTGAAATAAAATCCTTGCCTGTCATGAGTGAATACTATCATCCGCGATACAGCAATATGAGGAGATCCGGCAGAAAACCCGGAAGACGACTTTTCTGGATATTCGTCCTTTTCGTGCTGTTTGCAGCTATTGCCGCCTGGTTCCTTTATATGATCCTGCTAAAGGACAATGTCTACACAGCCTCCGAAAACGAAGCATTTATCACCATCCCCACCGGAAGCTCTTTCAGGGATGTAACAACGGAACTTTATTCTCACGGACTGATCATCAACCGCAAAAATTTTGAACTGGTAGCAAGGTTAAAAAAATACGATCAGTCGGTTAAGCCAGGGCGTTACAGGTTGACTGACGACATGAACAACCTTCAATTAGTCAGATTACTGCGATCAGGTAACCAGACCCCGGTTAAAGTGATTTTCAATAATATAAGAACACCGGATCAGCTTGCCGGCAGGATTTCCCGGCAAATTGAAGCTGATTCAACTTCGCTCATTACACTTTTCAACGACAGCGCCTATCTTGATTCTCTGGGTGTCACAAGAAGCAGCCTTTTCACGGTTATTATTCCGAATACTTATGAATTATACTGGAACACCAGCGCAAGGGCTTTTATCAGCAGGATGAAACGTGAATCCGAGAAATTCTGGGAAGGACCGCGAAGTTTGAAATTGAGTCAGATCAATATGAACCGGCACGAAGTAATCACCCTCGCTTCAATTGTTGAAAAAGAAACCAATAAGACTGATGAAAAAGCCAGGGTTGCCGGCGTTTATATAAACAGGCTAAAAAACGGCTGGCTGCTCGAAGCAGACCCCACCCTGGTATTTGCTCATGGAGATTTTGAAATTCGCAGGGTACTCAGCAGTCATAAACAAATTGATTCTCCTTACAATACTTACAAAAACAAAGGGCTCCCCCCCGGACCAATCTGCCTGCCTTCCATAGCCTCCATAGATGCCGTACTAAATTACGAAGATCATAACTACATGTTTTTTTGTGCCAGAGAGGACTTCTCAGGATATCATAACTTTGCCCGCACACTGGAGCAGCACAACCTGAATGCCTGGAAATACCAGCAGGCGTTAAACAGAAGAAACATTTACCGTTGACAGGCGCTCCATTTAGTCTTAAATCAGCAGTCTGTCCATTTTTTTTAATCTATGAGAAAAGCATTCAAAGCATACGATATCAGAGGGATATACAACAGCGATTTTAATGGCGGGGATGTATACAAAATCGGCTTTTTTCTGCCCACCCTGCTGAAAGCCGAAACTGTGCTGGTCGGGCACGATGTAAGAACATCATCCCCTGAAATTCTTGAATACCTGTGTAAAGGCATTACCGATGCAGGAGCTGATGTGCATGTGGCGGGAGAATGCACCACACCTATGATTTACTGGGCAACCGCTAAGTTCAACTACCAGGCTTCGGTAATGATTACCGCATCACATAACCCTGCAAATTACAATGGCTTGAAAATTTCCAGGGCCGAAGCGCTTCCCGTAGGATTTGACAGCGGGCTTTCAGAACTGCTCGAACTGGCTGAAACTGCAGACATCAAGCCGGCCGCCATTCCGGGAACTTACAGCAGTTTTAATTTTATTTCTGACTACCTCGATTTCCTGAAAACATACCAGGAGGATTACCGGAGTCTGCGGATAGCCATTGATTGCTCCAATGGGATGGGATCTCTGCTGGCCAGACAGTTATTTGGAGATGAACATCTTTATATTTTTGAAGATCGTGATGGCACTTTTCCAAATCACCAGCCAAATCCGCTTGAGGAAGAAAACGTTAAAGACCTGAAGCATCTGGTTACAGAAAACAACTGCGATATAGGGATGATCTTCGACGGAGATGCCGACAGGGTAATGTTTGTGGATGAAAAAGGCCGTTTTATTCAGCCTGACATGATGATTGCGGTTCTGGCCGGTTACTTTTCCGGCAAGGGCTTGACAGGGAAAGCTATTCAGGATATCAGGACATCGAAATCAGTAACGGAAGCGGTGGAAGCCAAAGGTTTTGAAATGCACATGTGGCGGGTTGGAAGAGCCTACGCTGCTTTAAAACTAAGGGAAATTGACGGCTTATTCGGCGGTGAACTCGCCGGGCATTACTACTTCAGGGATTTTTACTATTCTGACTCAGCTTACCTGGCTGCACTGCTTATTTTGTCGGAGCTGAAAAAGCATAAAGCCCTCGGATTAAGTCTGTCCGGAATGATCGATGCAATCAGCAGATATGCAGGTACCGGTGAGATCAATTTCCACGTTGAGAAGAAAAACGAAGCGATGGAAGCGCTCAGGAAAGCTTTTTGCGACATAGAAGAGCCAGTTGCTTTTTACGATTTCGATGGATACAGGATTGAGTTCAGGGATTGGTGGTTCAATGTTCGGCCTTCAAATACAGAACCATACCTTCGCTTCCTGGCCGAAGCCGGATCACAGGAACTGCTGAATATCAAGAAGGCCAGAGCCCTTGAGATCCTTCAACCATTTATTACTGAGAACCTCCATGTACATTAGGCTTCGGGGGGCATATGCCCTCCTGTTTCTGCTTCTGCTACTGCCTATTATCATCATTGCCCAAAAACCGGCACAGCAGCATAGTAATCCGGACACAACTGAAATCAATACAATCAACAAGGCCCGGATAAACGGACTGTTGATCGGCGGTGGTCTGGCATATGCCGGCAGTATGACCGGGCTTTACCATTTGTGGTTTAAAAATTATCCGCAATCCTCCTTTCACTTCATCAACGATAATCATGAATGGCTCCAGATGGATAAAGCAGGCCATGCTACCTCGTCGTATTACATAGGGCTGCTCGGATATGAAGCGCTCCGTTGGGCAGGTTTCAACAATAAGAAAGCCGCATGGTATGGTGGCAGTATGGGATTCGCCTACCTTACCGTTATTGAAATCCTGGATGGTTTCTCTGCCGGCTGGGGGGCTTCTTCCGGTGATCTGATCGCAAACAGCCTTGGATCGGCAGCATTCATCAGTCAGCAATTAATCTGGGAGGAACAGCGCATACTTATGAAATGGTCGTTTCATATGACCGGATATGCGAAATACAGGCCCGACCTGCTTGGCAGGTCCTTTGCCGAGAGGGCCCTTAAAGACTACAATGGACAAACCATCTGGCTGTCAGCCAATATCCGTTCATTCCTGAAAAACGAACGCCGTTTCCCCGGATGGCTGAATATTGCATTTGGCTATGGTGCTGAAGGAATGATTGGGGCGAACTCCAATCCCGCCTTCCATAACGACGAGCCGCTTCCTGGATTTGACAGATACAGGCAGTTCTACATCTCACCGGATATCGATCTCACGAGGATAAGGACAAAATCTCCATTGCTGAATAAAACCCTTAAAACCTTCGGATTCCTGAAGATACCCCTGCCGGCGCTTGAATTCAGCAGCAAAGGCGTAAAATTTCATCCCCTGTATTTCTAGGCAGAACTATACATTGAAACGGATATGCATAATATCGCCGTCTTCAACAATATAGTTCTTCCCTTCGACATAAAGTTTACCGGCTTCACGGCAGGCATGTTCCGATTTCAGCTCAATGAAATCCTTGTATTTCATCACTTCGGCACGGATAAAGCCCCGCTCCAGGTCGCTGTGGATTACCCCGGCAGCCTGCGGGGCGGTCATTCCCTTTTTAATGGTCCATGCACGAACTTCTTTGGGTCCGGCGGTGAAAAATGACATGAGGTTCAATATATCATAGGCGGAACGGACCAGTTTATTTACTCCGGGTTCCGACAGACCTGCATCCTCAAGGAAAATGCCGCGGTCTTCAACACTTTCCAGCTCGGCGATCTCCGCTTCCAGCGCACCGGCAATCACCAGAACCTGGGTATCCTCATTTTTTACCGCTTCCTTTACCTGATCCACATATTTATTACCGTTCACAGCCGATGCATCATCCACATTACAAACATAAATAACCGGCTTATCCGTCAGCAGGTACATATCATCAATAAACCGGCGGTTGGTCTCATCTATTGCAAGAGACCGCACTGACTGAAAGCCTTCGAGATGTTCTTTTACCCCTGTGAGCACATCTATTCCATGCTTTGCATCTTTGTCCCCCGATTTCGCAATTTTTTCAAGGCGCTGGATTTTCCGTTCAACCAGGTCAAGATCCCTGATTTGCAGCTCAAGATCAACGATCTCACGGTCGCGGACCGGATTTACCGAGCCCTCAACATGCGGCAGGTTTTCATCGTCGAAGCAGCGCAACACATGTATAATCGCATCCGTTTGCTGAATATCAGCCAGAAATTTATTCCCGACGCCTTCGCCCTGGCTGGCGCCCTTAGCCAAACCCGGAATATCAACAATTTCAACAGTTACCGGCACTACCCTTGCCGATTTGATCAGTTTATCAATTTCATACAACCGGTCATCCGGAACAATAATCTGCCCCAGATTCGATTTATTGGTGCTGTATGCAAAATTTGATGTCTGCCCTTTGGTATTCGAGATACAGTTAAACAGCGTGGTTTTACCGATGTTGGTCAATCCTACAATGCCGCATTTTAAAGCCATAAGCCTGAAATCTGTTTGATTTGGGGTGCAAAGATAGGCAAATGTAAGCGCACTTCGTTACTGAACACTGTGTTCAGGTTTTTTCGCTCAGGTCATTAGTTACAATTAGGATAAGACATCCCGGCCCGGATATCATTCGTAAAAATAAGACTCTCTATACGACCAGCCGGTATCAGCCTGATTCATCTCAACCGGAAAATCATCGGAATTGTAAGAATAGATACTTTCATCGCCATAGGAATCTATCAGTTCTCCTGATGAATCATAGTATCGTTCGATCAGGGCCACCACGTTATTTTCACCGGCATAAAACCCTGCTTCGGAATAGCGGAAAATCTGAAAATCTTTGAAAGGATTCTTTTTGTTGTCATAAGTGAAGATTCTTTCCACACTTTTATAAAAACCTTCCCGGTTATAATCGTCATTTTCAATTTCCGCAAAGCAATAAAAAATGGAATTAACAATAATAGCCCCTATGCCGGAACTCTTTAACGGGCAGCCAGCCTTGCCGGATACTTTGGTATAATAAGTTAAAGAAGAAAGATTCCCCTGCTGCCAGACAAAATCGACATAAGCAAGCACAATCCACTGTTGATTGATCAGCTGCTTGACTTCCAAACGGGAAACATTACCATCAGCGTCAGTTGAATATACCAGTTGCCTGTCTGTCACAGTCGTTGAAGTAACGATTATTTTATCTGCTATCCGTTTATAATTCAACGCATAAGTGATTCCCTGAGAATCAAAGTAAGTTGTGTGATTTACCCTGCCATCTGCATCATACTGAATAGTTATAGAGTCACCCTCTTCCGATCCGCATATAGAGACAAGCAAATTGCTTTTATTGTAAATAAACAAAGCAGTTGAAGAATCCTGTATAAGTCCATTCTCCGTTTCCAGTGAATTCAACCTGCAAATCCGCGGTTGTCTTTGATTATTCTGATTCTCATCAGTGTCATCATCCGCATCTTTAGTACAGGAAGTGCTGAAAAATAAAAATGATGTCAGCAGAATTAATAATCCCTGACTCAGGTTGAACATGGCTTTCATATGACAATGTCTTCAGTCAATTGATTTTAAATAGTTTAAGGAAAATTTTAGATTGATCATTTCAATCTTCAATTCAAAAATATATCCGGTAACGATCTCAGAAACCAGCCCTTGCCATCACGTCCAACCCATTAACATCTTATATATATGTCACTTTTATCCAAATGTCACTGTTCCGGCCCAGATTATCTGAGCAACTGATTTTATACCGGCCCTCAGCCGGCGTAAAAAATAATTTCTCGCCGGGTAGTGCCGACCTGAAGAGTTTGTCATTCAGGTACCAGTATATCCTGGCTACCCCGTTTTCGGCATTGCAGGCGAGTTGCAACTGCTGTCGGCGTCCTTTAATAATCAGGTATTCCGCACCATCGGTAAGGGAGGTAATGACAGGGGCCCCTGAAAATTTAACAGACGGGCACCGGGGATTGTGAGGGGGCAGTTTCTGATAAGGAATCTGCATCTCATTGTACCATGCAATCAAACCCGGAGGGTAGTAAGGATAAAATACTTCCCTGTATCCTTTTTCAGGTAGACAATTTCTGCAATAGCTGATTGTCTGAGATTCATTGACAAAATGCTTCTGAAGGTGATTGCAGCGCATTGCAGGAGAAACCCCCGGTATAAAATAATCCATTACCTGATGATGGCAGAAGGTATCAGGAGGCAAACCGCTTTCAGAACAAACCAGCCGGTAATCGAGGTCCGGGGGAGGAACAAACCATCCAGGCTGCCGGGCAGGAAGAATCGCGTTAAAAATACTGAACAGCAACGGAACGGCAAAATCAGCCCCGTTGAGTTCCGGTACCCCATTCCCCGGAAAATTGCCTGTCCATACGCCAATGGTGTAATCTTTATTGTAACCGATAGCCCATCCATCCCTTCTCCCATAGGATGTTCCGGTTTTCCAGGCAATTTCCGGAAGGTTTGCTGCATCTTTATATTGGTTTGGGAGATCAGGGCGACGGAGTTGGGTCAGGATATCAGTAATCATAAATGCCGCGCCAGGCGAACAGATGGAATCTGCATCTTCTGCCTGAGCTAAAGTATCAGCTTTAATGTACTTTAAAGGTTTGTAAATACCATTATTCGCAAAAGCAGCATAGAGTGCGGTAAGTTCTTCAAGCGTCGTCCCGCATCCTCCAAGCACAAGCGAAAGCCCCAGCCTGCCTCTGTTCGAACCAATCCATCTGAAACCGGCAGCGGCAAGTACGGATGCAAACTGATCCGTCCCGACTTTTTCCAGTAAATCCACTGCAGGCAGGTTCAATGATTGGGCCAGAGCCTGCTCCACAGTAACTTTTCCCCGCCAGGTTTCATCGTAGTTTTCCGGCCTGTAACCCGCAAAATTCTGCGGCACATCGGTCACAACCATCTTGGGCGTAATCAGTCCCTGATCAAAAGCTATGGCATACAAAGCCGGTTTGAGCGCTGATCCGGGAGAGCGAAGTGCCTTAATACCATCCACCTGACCTTGCCATGCATCCTCATCAAAACCGGCTGATCCAAGATATGACTCCACTTCCATCGTGCGATTGTTTACCACCAGAACTGCAAGATTTCCGATCTGAAATGAACGTAACCTTCGCACATAGGCAGTTGAAATTACCTCCACGCGATGTTGAACGGATGGGTTTATAGTTGTAAAAATTTCAGATTCTGCATAGATATCTTTTATCCTGTATGAAAGATGCCTGGCCTTGCGCACGAGCGGATACCGCTGATTGGCAAGGGGTTCATTGAGCGCATCAGCGACAACTGCAGGAGAAAATACTGCTTCCCGACCCATTCTCTTCAGCCAGAAATCGCGTTTTTCCCTGAGCAATTCAGCATTCTCCCCGGGTTTTAATGCGTTCGGGTTATTGGGGATTACCGTAAGCATGGCGATCTGTGCAAGACTCAGCTCCTTTGGTTTTTCTCCAAAATATTGAAGTGAAGCCGCCTTAACCCCCTCTGTATTTCCCCCATAAGGGAGAAGATTAAAATACAATTGAAGAACCTCTTTTTTGTCAAGATGCCACTCAAGTTGAAGCGCCCTGAACATCTCCCTGATCTTTGACCCGTGGGTCCTGGGCGCGGGATCAAGCAGCCTGGCAACCTGCATGGTAATGGTCGATGCACCGGAAGTTCGTCTGCCTTTGCGGAGGTTGTTGAATAAAGCCCTGCACACCGACAGGGGATTTACACCCGGATGATAGTAAAACCAACGGTCTTCTTTAAAAATAAAGGCCTTTTCCAGCCCTGGCGTGATCTCATCCAGACGAACCGGCATCCGCCATTTATCATCTTTGCTTAGAAAAGCATGCAACAGGGTACTGTCGGAAGCATAAACCACTTTTGACCATGAAACTTCCGGAACAGGAAAAGGAAAAACACGGTCAAACAAAAGAAAAACCAAAAAAAATGACAGGAATACAAAAGCCGGCCACAGAAAAATCAACCGTAACCACTTATGACTTATAATTCTTAAAATCCTGTTTATCATCTCCTTCAGAAAAAGGCTGCAGCCTTTACATTTCAATGTAAAAATAAAGAAACAAACATGGTTGAACCTCAATGCTGACAATTTTATCATTGATCCGTATGATTATTACCGCTGATAAAATTCTGATTGCTCAAATAACTTCCTCAAACAGCATGTTTGTAATAAAGTAATTACTTAGAATTATGTATCTGTTCAGACTAAATAAACGGCCCTGGATTACTATGATTTTTTAGTTTTCTATAATGCTGGCTGCATGCAGTAAAGAAGTTCCAAAGACGGAGGAAATAAGAATGAAATAACAGAAAGTTCGGGGTATTCAGCGTTTCTGGTCGTTGATGTCGTAAAACGGACAGACGGCTCATTATTTGTCTTTTCCTAAAGTTACGGCGAAGAATCTGAATGTTGATAAAACCAAAAACCCACCTGTCAATCTATTCATGTTTACCCCGGCGCCTTTTTCTTCATCCGGGCCATTTGACATTTCTCCTCCAGCGGTTTACAATCAGATCATACTGTCAGGTGCACCCTGATGCTGAGGCAATAAATCCGGCAGGTTGATTTCAGTTGGGGGAGAAATGTTTTACAAAACAGGACTTTCAGTGCCGGGAATGGTCAGGGTGGTTTGTGAGATACTCCGTATGAAAATATGGCGCTGTCGGATAATCTGCCGGGGCAGTGTTGTGATGTTTCCGGGAATTTTACTTTCTGGTTTTCGATTTAATATTTTACTTGCATTTTTCCAAAAAAAGTCATATCTTAACATCCTGTTTCAAGCTTGTTCCTTCCTGGTACTTTGGCTGCCGTTTCCAATGTTGAATGGGGATTCTCCTGTTCTTCCGGTTCAGGTGTTACTGCGTTTATGGTCCGGAATTATCCGTGGCCGGTTTTTTACATTGGGGAGAATCGGGGCAATTCACTGATTTTTGATGCAGACAGGCTGACATTAACAACTTTTTAACACGTTTTCAGCTTGTTACATGAGAAAACCGAATGAACATATACATTCGCGTAATGTTATGTTACCGTTGATGCATACACAAAACCTAACAGAGGACCGGACTTCCGCTTCTTACCTGCTTTCTGTTCAATCCCGTCCATCTGTATTTTTTCTATCCTGATCACGAGAAAATCAGGAGAATGTATAACAGCGACAAGACTAGGAATTCATTCAAAAAATCAACCCATGAAAACTTCGTTCAGGTCAAAAAGTCAACTGTTCTTTTCACGTGTTTTAATTGTTTGTCTGCTATCCGTAGCGATGTCACTGCTTCCTGATCAGGCAAATGCGGATAACATCATCACAAGCGGAACCACGTTAAGGGTTTCTGCCGGCACAACCCTGGTTTCCACAGGTAATCTGGTCATCAACAGTGGGGCTACCCTTAATAATTCGGGCACTGTTAATCTAAAAAGTAACCTGAACAACCAGCATGCAAGTCAGAATTCTCTCGGATCAGGTACCGTGATATTTTCCGGAACAGCGCCTCAGACTATCAGCGGTAACAACACCATCCAGAACCTGACCATCAACAATGCCAGCGGAGTGACCAACAGCGGGCAAACTCAGGTTAATGGAGTGCTGACTCTGACAAGCGGGAGAGTGAATCTCGGTGCCTATAATCTTACACTGGGAACTTCTGCAACGATTGGCGGAGCGCCTTCGGCTTCGGCTATGGTTGTTGCCACCGGATCGGGACAAATGAGAAAGTCTTTTGCCGCCGCAGGCTCATTTGTCTTTCCTGTGGGGGACAATACCGGCACGGCAGGGTATTCTCCGGTCACCCTCAACTTCAGTGCAGGATCTTTTGCCAGTGGAAACTACGCCGGTGTCAATCTTGTTAATGCAGCCTATCCCGGTTCTGCCGGCAGCTACCTCAGCAGATACTGGAATATCTCTCAGAGCGGAATCAGTTCATTTACCTGCAATGCAACTTTTCAGTATCTGGTGGCTGATGTAAACGGAACTGAAACCAGCATCTGGTGCGTCAGGGTGCTCCCTGAGCCACAAACCAATTATCAGGTTGCCAATACTACCTTACATCAGTTGACAGCCAATGGACTTACCGCATTGGGAACCTTTACAGGGAAACTTCCAATTACTGACAAGATTCTTAACCTGACCCTTTATATTGAAGGTTTCTTTAACGGCACAACAATGAATCAGGCACAGGATGTGGATGATGACCTGAACCAATTCAATAAATTCCCCGGGATTACAGTTGATACACTCAGCATTTACCTTGCTCAGGCCTCTGCCCCTTACAACTACCTGTTTTGGGCTCATGCCCTGAATCTGAATACCGGCGGAAATGTCAGCACAAACGTCCCGGGCTCTCTTTCAGGCAATTATTATATTGCAGTTTTTCATCGCTCAGGCGTTCAGACATGGAGCAGTTCTCCCGTTTCTTTTGCCGGTTCAACCATCAACTATAATTTCACTACCTCGGCTGGCCAGGCATACGGGTCCAATCAAAGAGATTTACTGGGCAACGGTTCAGTTTGGGGCATCTTCTCAGGCGACATCACATCTTCAGGTGGCTTTCAGGACGGATATGTCGACTTTTTCGACCTGGTGAACATTTATAATCTCAATGTAAACAGTGCGTACGGCTATCAGCCGGCCGATCTGACGGGGGATGGCTTTGTGGATTTTGTTGACCTGATCATGGACTATAACAATAACGTTAACGGTATAGGAATGAATACGCCACAAAATCCGGCCAAAAGACCAATGCTGGGCAGGTAAAATCTGTTTTCTTATAGACGTATCTGACTCAACAGCCGGTCTAAAAGATTTAAATATCTTATCTGCTTATAGCTTTATAACGATCTATTATGCAACAGTCAATCAATACTGTTCGAAGAGAATATGCCGTGTATTATCAGGTGTTTTCGAACAGACTTCCTGTTAAAGTCAGTTGCGGTTATATTTTGTTTCTGAACAGGCCGGGGTTTAGTCAATGACCCCGTTCAGCAATAATGTCTGACTTTCAGGAACACTGCTGACATCCCTGTTTCAGGATTTATACTACTGAAATAAGTCCGGTTCCTTTGCCGGTGATATATCCGATCACTGAACTTCTTATATCGTTTTCGTGAAGTGCAGCAATATAAATTTCAGCTTCATGCGCCGGTAAACTTACCAGCAGCCCGCCTGAAGACTGCGCATCACATACAAGGTATTTCTCAATCCGGGTCAATTGGCCGAAGTCAGTCCATTGCAGGGCAAAATTGTAGTTTGCTTTTGTCCCGCCGGGAATTGCTCCGGCCAGAGCGAGTGACAATACTTCGCTGATAAACGGAATCCTTTGATACTCAATGCTGGCATCCACCCCGGAAGCAGCGGCCATTTCATGCAAATGCCCGACAAGTCCGAAACCTGTAATATCAGTACAGGCATTCACTTTTCTCCTGAGCATAAGTTCAGAAGATACTTTGTTCAGCGTCATCATTACTTTCTCTGCCTCCCTGATGGTTTCTTCCTTTGCAAGCCCCATCTTTGTTGCAGTCGAGATAATCCCTGTTCCAACCGGTTTCGTAAGTACCAGTGCATCTCCGGGCCTGGCTCCGGCATTAGAAACAATACTGCGGGGGTTTACAAAACCTGTGACTACCATCCCGAATTTAGGTTCATTGTCTTCAATGGAATGACCTCCCAGAATCGAAATACCGGCTTCAGCGGCTTTATCGGAGGCCCCCCTGACGATCTCATTCAAAACGTCAAGGGGCAGGCGGTTCACGGGAAATGCCGCAATATTCAGCGCAAAAGAAGCTTGTCCACCCATGGCATAAACATCGCTGAGTGAATTTGCTGCGGCGATTGCACCAAAAGTATATGGATCATCGACCACAGGAGTAAAAAAATCAACGGTCTGCACTATCGCCAGGTCATCATTAATTTTGTAAACAGCCGCATCATCTCTTTTTTCAGCGCCCACCAGCACATTTGGATCTGTCACGGGGGGTAATCCGGCCAGTACTTTCTCGAGGTCAGCCGGCCTGATCTTGCATGCACATCCCAAACCGTGCGTAAAACGGGTTAGTTTGACTGCTTCTGCGCGCCCGGACTCCGGTGAGGTCAAGGATGCGTCCGGTGTTAAAGAGCGGATGGTCTGGACAATGATCCTCAAAGCTTCATCCACTTCTTCCACGGTGGTTGTGTAGCCCAATGAAAAACGGATGGTTCCCCGCGCGTATTCAGGGCTGACCTTCATGGCTCCGAGTACAGAGGAATCTCCTGCATCACCCGTGTGGCATGCTGCCCCCGCCGATGCAGCCAGTTGAGGCATGGCTGAAAGTATGGTTTGCGCATTCAAATTACTGAAACCAACACTCACTGTATTTGGCAAAGCGAGTTCCGGATGGCCGTTCAGACGAAAATTTATCAACCCGGCAGAAAGCCCCTCAATGAATTTCTTTTTCAGGGCGGAAGTTTGCACCCGGTAAGCCTCCTGCCTTTTAAATGCCAACTCGCAAGCTTTGCCCAGCCCGGCAATCTCAAGTACATTTTCAGTTCCAGCCCTGAGATTCTGCTCATGGTCAGCACCATGAATCAACTTCTCAATCTTCACACCCTTGCGGATATAGAGCGCCCCGATGCCTTTGGGAGCATAGAGTTTATGACCGGCCAGCGAAAGCAGGTCAACACCAAGATCCTGCACATCCACCGGAATTTTTCCGGCTGATTGCGCTGCATCAGTATGCAATAAAGCTCCATGCTGATGTACAATCGCTGCTATTGCTTTTACCGGCTGAATGGTACCCACTTCATTGTTGGCATGCATCACCGATACGAGCACCGTTCCCGGCCTCAGCAGATTTCTGATATCCTCCGGATCAACCATCCCGGATTCATCCACAGGCGCTATGGAAATTTCGAATCCCTTTGTACCCAGATAATTGACCACTTCAGTTACGGCAGGATGCTCCACTGCAGAAATGATGATGTGATTTCCCTTAGAGCGCATGGCATAAGCAGCCCCCTTTAGTGCCATATTATTGGATTCCGTCCCGCCGCTGGTAAATATAATCTCCTGCGGATGACAATTCAGCAAAAGGGCCACCCTGGACCTTGCCCTTTCGACAGCCTCGCGCGACTTAATGCCAAATGAATGCATACTTGATGGATTGCCAAAATATTCTTCAAGATAGGGTCGCATTTCTGCTGCAACCTCCGGATCTATTGGCGTTGTGGCATTATAATCGAGATAAATCTGATCCATAGAAACATTTATAAGGTTGAAAGTCCGCGCCCTCCTGATATAGAAAACAAGGTCAGCCGACACCGGTTCAAATTACCCGGATCTCAGCATTTGCAAGTATATCAGGCAAAATCTGCTTCAGCATTGAAGCATTAAGAAAGGCGTCGCCGGTGCCGGTGTTTAACTCCTTTACATGCCTTTCGTTAAATTTGAACATTGCCTTCTGATAAGTTTTATCATAGTATGCAAGTACAAGTCTGATAGCCGGGGCAAAATTTCCGGCCAGTATATTACGTTGAGCTTCGGCAACACCCTGACCACCCATTGCCTGTGCAATTTTCCCAAGCGCGTCGAGCAGGGAGTTCTTTTCAAATCCAGCATATTCGTCGGTTAACCGCGCAACACGGATATCCAAAGGAACCCGGAGCAGGATAAGCTGGCTTTTTTTCATTTGCTCAAAGAACGGCCCCGGCAGGCTTACAGTACCGATTGAACGGCTTTCATCCTCCAACCAGACTGGTTTTGCCGGGTCGAGTTGACTCCAGGCATCAAAAAGATTATTCTCAAACTGTTCATTGGTTGGTTGCGGGCATTGACCCAGATGACCGAAAACGGATCCTCTGTTATGGGCAATATCTTCAAGATCAATTATCTGCTCACCTTGCCTGCGAAGCTCATGAAGTATTTCTGTTTTCCCTGATCCGGTCATACCGCCAAGCACAAGCATGGGAGATCCTTTGCCGGATTGTTGCCTGATGTAGGACCTGTAAGCCTTATATCCACCTTCAATAATCCTTGCATGATACCCTGCCAAACTGAACAACCAGGCCAGCGATGCACTGCGCATTCCTCCCCTCCAGCAATAAAGCGAAATTTCCCTTGGCTTACCTTTGGTGATATTAGTCAGTTTTTTGATGTAATCCGACATTTTTGCGCCTGCAAAATCCAGGCCTACCAGCAAAGCCGCGTCCTTGCCGGCATCGTGGTACCTTGTTCCCACAACCGCCCGTTCTTCGTCGGAAAACAAGGGTATATTAACAGCATGGGGAATATGCCCCTGAAGGAACTCGGACGGAGACCTGACATCGATCAGCGGTAAATCTCTCCGCTCACAAAATAACCATCCGGGATCAATCATACTAACCATGCTGCAAAAATACCTTAAAATGAACCTCCATGCCGGAAATAATAAATAAACGATTTACCTGTCAATCCGGATAACATCAATATCTTCATTCAGGTATAACAACCATGCCACAGGTTCGGGATAACCCATATCACTGAGCAGGGACGCATAGTTTCTGACCTGGGAATCGTGATATTCCTCTCTCCTTCCGCTTTTAAAATCAACCACATCCGTACGATCCCTGTGTATTATAACCCGGTCAGGGCGGTATGATTTGCCTTCCGGTGTCAGGATTTCAGCTTCTGCAAACACGACTCCGTCTCCATCAAAAAAATGCCGTGCCTGCGGATGCCCGAAAACCCTTTCCATCAGCGCTCCGATCTTTTCTGCCGAAGCAGTATCAACCATTCCATTGTCGACCAGTTTAGCGATCACGTCGTCTTTATCCCTGTAATCATGAACCAATGACAAGGCATAATGAAGCAGATTACCAGCCATCTGCACTGAGGAAGGCTCACCGGCATTCCAGTGAAAAGGGGCTCTTGCCGCAAAAACAAGTCTTTCAGCCCAGGGATAAGTGTGAAACTCTGCTGCCAGTCCCGGACTGGTGTTATCAGCCGTGCGACCTCCGATCCGCGCACCATCCCCAAAACTATAGATCAGTTCTCCTGCCTTCAGATCACCGGAATAATCAAGAAAACCGGCCAGCATATCCGTAACAGATCCTATTTTATCAGGTTTATCCGACAGCTTTCCCGATAACACATATAACCTTTCCGAAGGCCGGGTAAAGGCAACGTACACCAGATTAAGCAGGTCCAGTCGCTTTTTATCTTCCTCCCGGGTATAAAGAGAAGCATACGGTGTCTTTTCAAGCCGGCTTTCCAATTTAAGACAGGCACTTTTCAGCTCAGGAATGGCTGCATCGCTGAATGGCACCCAAACAACAGACTTGTTCCGTCCTCCTGCACTTTTACCGGCAAAAGGAAAAATTACCACGGGAAACTCCAGACCCTTGGATTTATGAATGGTCATTACCTGAACGGCATCGTCGCCCGCCGGCAGCACAACCGATAATTTATCGCGCTGCGCCGACCAGTATTCCAGAAACCCCGGAATACCACCCGACCGGGTGGAGGAATAACCAAGCACCTCATCAAGAAAAAATTGCAAGTAAAGGGGAGAACGCTCTTGCAGATCAAAAATCCGGATGATCTCTTCAACCTTGTCGAAAAGGGATAGATCCCTGAAATTCGCGACATCAAAACGCCTTCCCGATCGTTCAAGCAGACTCAGAAAAGACTGATGACCAAGTGCATCACGGAAAACTTCAGCCCTGGTTTCCATTCCAAGCAGATGATTATCCCACAGGTACTCAATAATGGCAATCCGGTTTATTTCACGGCCAGGGTCATTAAGCAACTCCAGCCAGTTGACCAGAAAGTTTACTTCGGCAGAATTTTTAAGCAGAAGAGAATCTGCAGAAACAACCTTAATACCCCGGCTGTTGAGGAAAACAGCAATGCCGGATGATTCTTTGTTTGAACGGCAAAGCACTGCAATATCGCCGGGTTTGTAACCTTCGCCGCACAACGACTGAATCAGCTCAAATACCCGATTGATTGTATGATCATTATACAACTGGTCATCGCCATCGTAGAACTCTATCCGGACCTTACCCCCGCGGTTATTCGGGTCATATTCCTGTTCCCCATCATGATATACTGATTTATTTTCATCAAGGTAAAGCGGGGCCAGGTGATTGAAAAACCGGTTGTTAAATTCGACGATTTCGCATCGTGAACGGAAATTTCCGGCAAGTTTGGCTGGCTTGTATTCCCGCCTGAGCACTTCTGCACGCTGAGCAACAACCGGGCTATTTTGAGGATTATCAACCCCTGGCAAGCGTACAAACTGATCTACGTCTCCATTACGGAAACGATAGATTGCCTGCTTTCCATCGCCGACAATCATATTCAACCCATCCTGCGAAAGCGAATTTTCAATCAAAGGCATCAGATTCATCCACTGTAAAACTGAAGTATCCTGAAATTCATCAATCATAAAATAACGGTACCGCTCGCCAATCCTTTCATATATAAAGGGAACCGGTTCTTCCATTACAATATCGGCAACGATCCTGTTAAACTCAGCAATCGGCAGCACATTCCGCTCATTCTTAACCTTTTCAATCCTGCTCCTCAACTCACTCAACACCGACATGGGATAAAGCTGCCGCAGGACCATCTTCAACAGGATTATCCTGCCTTCATCTTTATTGATTTTATCCTCAACCTGACAAAAAATTGATTTCAGTGTTTCGGAAATGGCTGTCACTGAAGCCCCTTCAGATGATTTCTTGCCTTCACTGCTGAGCCATTCATTATTTTCAATTGTCTTTCTTACGAAACTGTTGATTTCCGCATCAATATTTCCTTTAGCCAGTTTATCGAAAAAGCCGTAAATCCCTCTGGACTTCTGGTAGAATAAATCTGCACCCAGGCCGTGTCCGGCAATAAGCGACATGGCTTGTTTCCCAAAGGCAGTCAGCGTCTCCTGATATTCATTGATTACCCTGCGGATTGCCCCGGCATAATGTTTAACCTGAGCGGCTTCTATGCTTCCGGAATCAGGAAGAAGCCTGACGGCATCTTCGCGGAACAGGTTTTTTGAGAAGTCGAGCAGTGTCCTGTCAATCTGCCAGCTCTCATCTTCTTCGGCTCTTTCCCTTATGAAGTTAACAAGGATTTCAGTCAGGTTACTCTCTGTACCCGCCGCCGCCAGCATGTCCTCTACGGCAAGTTCAAGCAGCATCCCTGTATCCATTTCCACTTCAAAATTCATGGAAAGTTTCAGGTCAAATGAAAAGGCCCTGATGATCCTGTGAACAAAACTATCTATAGTGGAGACCGAAAAATCGCCGTAATTGTGCAGTATCATTGTGAGAACCCTGCCTGCCCGGTCTTTAAGTTCCTCAGGTTGAAGCCCGGTATCGTCCATCAGGGATATTACAAGGTGCTCAAGCTTTTGGGGAATCCTACCCGCTTCAAGCCCCGATATCGCTTTAAGGCTTGACAATATCCTTTGCTTTATCTCATTGGCGGCCTTATTGGTAAATGTGATCGCAAGGATATTCCGGTAGCGGTGCGGATCTTTCAGCACAATGGAGAGATAGACCCGCATCAGCGTATAGGTTTTCCCCGATCCTGCCGAAGATCTGTAAACCAGGAAATTATTCATAGTTCAGGTAAAAAGCCAAAATTAGCAAGTTCTTTCAGATGTTACATGCCTTTTCGGATCAAAATCTTATTTGAAGCTTTCATTGGCTGTGCGATAGCGACTTCCGCGCTCCCGGCCCGGTTTCAAACCGGACAAAACCCGCTTGCCGGCACAAGGCAAAAACTTATATTTGCAGGCAAATTATTTCCATAATGATTAAAGACAACACCCTTATTTACGGCATGCGCCCGGTAATAGAGGCGATCAGTGCCGGCAAGGAAATCGACAGGCTGATGCTCCAGCATGGGTTAAAAGGTGAATTGCTGCCCGAATTAAGAAAACTGATCAACGAATTTAATATTCCCTATCAATATGTCCCTGTTGAAAAGCTTAACCGGCTGGTCAAAGGAAATCATCAGGGTGTGATTTGCTTTATCTCTCCGATCATGTTTCAGCCGCTGGAGAACCTGTTGATGTCGGTTTATGAAAGGGGTGAAACACCGTTTTTTATTATCCTTGACCGGATTACAGATGTAAGAAATCTGGGTGCGATAGCGCGGTCGGCAGAATGTGCGGGCGCTCATGGTATCGTAATCCCGGAGAAAGGAAGTGCACCTGTTAATGCCGATGCGGTGAAAACCTCGGCAGGCGCCCTGGCAAATATCCCAGTCCACCGAAGCCCTAACCTCAAAAACACCATAGATTATCTCAAATCCAGCGGATTAAGTATTGTAGCTGCTTCCGAAAAGGGGACAACACCATATTATTCCGCTTCACTTAATTGCCCGCTGGCCGTGATCATGGGCTCTGAAGAAGATGGCGTATCTCCTGAATACCTGAAAAAGTGCGACCAGGTCGTTAACATTCCGATGAGGGGCAACACCGGTTCACTTAATGTTTCTGTTGCAGCCGGAATCCTTCTTTTTGAAGCACTCCGGCAACAAACCACAACCGGATAATTCAATTTCCATAGTTGGAACCCTTATGAGGAAATCAAGCCAGACAATTGAAAACAACCTTCCGGGCCGGCAATTTATGATGCTGACCCTTGTTATCGTTGTGTCAGGATTGATATTACGCCTGCTACATCTTGATTTCTCCTATTCCAACGACGAGTTAAGCGCGCTGAGCAGGGTAAGGTTCAACTCGTTCAGCGACCTGGTGAGTAAAGGCTTTTTCGTGGATGGCCATCCCGGAGGTATTCAGGTATTCCTTTTTTACTGGGTAAAACTGGTCGGAATGAACGAATGGGCAGTACGTCTTCCGTTTGCCCTGGCCGGCGCTATGGGTATCTGGATCACCATCAGATTATTCACCCGTTGGTTCGGGCAGGCCGCAGGATTGTTTTCCGGGGCTTTTGTTGCTTTCCTTGCTTTTCCGCTGCTTTACAGCCAGATTGCCCGGCCTTATGGAATCGGAATGACTTTTTGTATGATCATGGCCTGGTACTGGACTAAACTGCTCTTTGATGAAAAACCGGGAATTCATCATGCATTCGCTTACGCTCTGAGTGCTGCCGCCTGCATGTATACCCATTACTTTAGTTTCCTGCTTGCGCTTATAATGGGAATCAGCGGGCTATTCCTTTTGAACAAAGACCGGGTGTATCATTATACGGGCGCTGGCGCACTCGCCGCCCTGTTGTTCATCCCGCATATTCCAATTACCCTCAACCATCTGAGTATCGGAGGCGTGGGTCTCTGGCTGGCAAAGCCGGTCTGGAGCTGGCCGCTGTTGCACATAGCCTCGGTTTTTAATAACTCCGTGATAATTGCCGGACTTGTTGTCCTGATAATTATAATTCAGGTTCGTTACTTAAAGCCGGAACCAGATACCAGCGTTTTCAGGGTTTTATCCCTTCTTTTCTTTTTGCTGCCCATGATTACCGGTTTCTTCTATTCCCGGTGGATAAACCCTGTACTTCAGGACAGTGTGCTGATTTTTTCTTTTCCGTTTCTCCTCGGATTTCTGTTTTCATTTTCCGCCAGTATACCAAAGCGCCTTGTAATTATAATGACAAGCGTACTAATCATCGTGGGTATATCTCAAACAGTTTTCATTCATAAGTATTACAGCAGACAACATTTCGGTGAATTCCGGGGGGTAGCCCAAGCAATTTGCACATGGAACCAAAAATATGGCATGGATAACATTACCAGGGCTGTCAGTGTAAATAATCCCTGGTATTTAGAGTTTTACATGAAACAGGAAAACTCCTGTGAAGCAACTTTCAGCCAGTATGACAACCGGGGAGGAGAAGATCTTACGGTTTTGAAAAAGGTGCTCGAAAAAGCTGAAACACCATTTTTCGCTTATGCCTGGACCAAGCCTGTGCCACCGGAAATCAGGGACATGATACTTGCCAGATTTCCATGCATTGTTGAAGCCTTCAATTTCAGCGGGCTTTCAGAAGCCACGCTTTTCTCACAGCAAAATCAATCATCCTGCAGGAACGCGACGATCAAAACAATATTTTATTCGTCATTTCAAAGCGAAAACCCTGGTTCCGGTTCCTTTCCGGAATTTTATCCCGGTTATGAAGGTACACTCTATGAATTATCCTATGATTACAGCAACCAGTTGGTTGCCGCAGTTGAAGCCAGGACGCAGGAACATCTGAGCGGTGCGCTGCTGGTAGCCTCCTTTCACGATGATGATGGAGAAACACTTTTATGGACAGCTTCAAAATTTGACCTTTTTACGGCTGCCGATAGCATAAGTACAATAAGGCTTACCATACCGGCCCAGGGGAAAGATCTTTCAAATAAGAAAATGAAAATTTATGTCTGGAATCCCCGGAAGACGGAACTGGAAATAAGATCGTTAACTATTTTCACAGAACCTTTTCCTGAATATTCGGGCACAGCAGCCAACCAAACCCGCAAATAAAACGGCCACGGATCCGTTACAATTCTGATAATTTAACCCATCATGACCAAAATAAAACATCCATTCCATTATACCCTGATCGCAGGAGTCATACTGATCACTTTCAGTTCCTGTCAACGCGAAAAAACAGAATATTACCCGGATGGGAAGATCAAATCAGTGAGGCAGTACAAGTGGAAAAAACCTCATGGAACCAGCACATGGTACTATATTAACGGTAGCAAAGAACTAGAAGTAGAATACAAAAACGGCGAACCGGAAGGGATAACTACGCGCTGGCATTATAACGGCCGCAAGGAATCGGAAGAAATGTATCAAGGCGGGAAGAGGAATGGCACTTCAGTAAGGTGGAATGAACAACGGGCAAAAATAGAGGAGAAAACCTATAAAAATGACACCCTGCATGGCCCTTACCGGATGTACCATGAAAATGGCACCCTTATGATTGAAGGTTATTACAACGAAGGAATGTTTGATGGTGCCTGGATCTATTACAATGAATTCGGTTTCAAAATCGGTGAAGGCTCGTACAAAATGGGAAACGGAATTCAACGGGCATATCATCTGAACGGAAAACTCTGGAAAGAAACTTCTTACAGGAATAACCTGAGAAACGGCATTGAAAAAACATACAATCAGGAAGGCACTGTTGTTGATTCAGTTGAATATCTCGATGATGCGCCCATTGCTTTCGCTAAAAAAGAGGAATAATCCTGGCCTGTGAGATGATAAACAATGCCCCTGAAAACGCCGGGTGGCACCAAGTTTAGAATCAGTCTAAACTACCTGAAAAAGAAAAATTTAGCGGTTTTGGCGGGGCATTGAAAGTGCAAAAAATTCTTTTTCTGATTAATTTGGAAATATCATTTTTTATGGCATAAATTTGCCCTGTTATTTAGTTAACACTGTTACAATTTTCACATAAATTAATCATCCTTAAACATCCACAAGATGAATCTGGAAAAAATCATGTCGGACCTGGAGAAAAAACATCCGGGTGAAGTTGAGTACTTGCAAGCAGTACGCGAGGTTCTTGAGTCGATTGAAGAAGTTTACAACGAGAACCCACAGTTTGAATCAGCCGGTATCATCGAGCGCATCGTTGAGCCGGACAGGATTTTAACTTTTAAAGTTCCCTGGGTTGACGACAATGGCAAAGTTCATGTTAACCTTGGTTACAGGGTGCAGTTCAACGGCGCCATCGGGCCTTACAAGGGAGGACTCAGGTTCCACCCGAGTGTTAACCTTAGCATTCTGAAGTTCCTCGGATTCGAGCAGATTTTCAAGAACAGTCTTACCACGCTGCCGATGGGCGGTGGCAAGGGTGGAAGTGATTTCGATCCCAAGGGAAAATCGAATGCCGAAATCATGCGTTTCTGCCAGTCATTCATGCTTGAATTGTGGAAGATGATCGGGCCAGAAACCGATGTTCCTGCCGGTGACATTGGCGTTGGCGGACGCGAAATCGGTTTCCTCTATGGCATGTACAAGAAACTTGCTTCGGAGCACACCGGCGTATTGACCGGAAAAGGACGGAACTGGGGTGGCAGCATCATGAGACCGGAAGCTACCGGATTTGGCGCTGTTTACTTTGCACAGGAAATGCTTTTGACCAAAAACCTTGATTTCAAAGGCAAGACTGTTGCCATCAGCGGATTCGGCAATGTTGCCTGGGGCGCTGTAACAAAAGTGAATGAACTTGGGGGCAAAGTAGTAACCATTTCAGGTCCCGACGGGTATATTTACGATCCCGACGGAATTTCCGGAGCAAAGATCGATTACATGCTTGAACTCAGGGCTTCGAACCAGGACATCGTAAAACCTTATTCCTATGAATTCCCGAATGCCCAGTTCCATCAGGGCAAACGCCCATGGGAAGTTAAGTGTGACGTTGCCCTCCCCTGCGCTACACAGAATGAGCTTGGCCTGGAGGATGCAAAAACCCTCATCGCCAACGGCGTTATCTGTGTTGCAGAAGGAGCCAATATGCCATCAACCCCCGATGCTGTCAATTTATTCCTTGAGAACAAGATCATGTTCGGCCCGGGTAAAGCTGTAAACGCCGGCGGTGTAGCAACATCAGGTCTTGAAATGACGCAGAATTCAATGAAACTCAGCTGGACTGCAGAAGAGGTTGATATGCGCCTGCACCAGATCATGAAGGAGATTCACAACCAATGTGTAAAAAATGGCACACAGGCCGACGGCTACGTTAACTATGTGAAAGGAGCCAATGTTGCCGGCTTCCTTAAAGTTGCCAACGCTATGCTTGATCAGGGCGTGATCTGATTCCTGAAAGAATACCTATTGTTGATAACCTTAGCCCTCACGTTTCGCGAGGGCTTTTTTTTTGCGTAAATCACTGAAAAAATTACTTTTAAGACATGCAAAAATAACATAAAAATAAAGTTATATCATTCATATACAGTTACTTACGCTTTCCATAGAAAGATGTTATCTTAAGGATTATAAGTATCTGCGTATGAAATAATATTTCACCGAAGCCTTTGAAATTTATATTTTTGCCCTGAACCAAAGAAACGGAACCATGAAAAATTTCAACAATATTGATGAAATCCTGCACTTCGCGATAAATTCCGAACAAGAATCGGTTGATTTTTATACGAGATTGTCAGGGCAGGCAAGAAACCAGGAAATGAAGCAGATTTTTGTCCAATATGCCCATGAAGAAATGTCACATAAAGCGAGGTTGATCAGTATCCGCGATTCAGGCCAGATTATGATCAGCACTGAGAAAGTGGATGACCTAAAAATCAGCGATTACCTCGTTGACGTTCTCCCGGGGCCGGATCTTACCTATGCCGAAGCCCTGGTCGTTGCCATGAAAAAGGAAAAGGCCGCCTTCAGACTTTACCTTGACCTTGCCGAAAGAACAGAGAACCAGGATATCAAAGATGTCTTCATGACGCTTGCACAGGAAGAATCCAAGCACAAACTGAGGTTTGAGATTGAGTATGACCAGCACGTACTGAGGGAAAACTAAATCTCTGAAGTCAAATAAATTAGCCTGGAAAAATTTCCGGGCTTTTTTATTGATCAGGCAGTTACTTATCGGGTGATCGGATATTAATAAATATATTCAGCTGATTTCCTTAACCAACAATTAAGCTAACCTGTCAACCTTATGCACCATGAAGACTTTCAGATCATTTGATGATGCACTGCATTACGCCATCAATTCAGCCAAAGAATGTGCCGAATTTTATTCCCGTCTGTCAAACCAGGCGCGCAACAACAAAATCAAACGGCTATTCAGTCAATATGCCAGAGAAGAATACGCACAAATGGTAAGTTTGTCGAGGATCAGATACTCATTTGCAGAAACAGAATCTCCCGGATTTCCTTTCAGCCTTGAGTTATACGACTGCCATGCAGCAAATGCCGGCAAGGAAGATCCGAATTATTCCGAAGCACTTGTTATTGCCATGCGGAAAGCCAGGTCTTCTTTCAGGCTCTTCCTTGAACTTTCATCCAAATCACCTGATGAAGAATCTTCTAACATCTTAAGAACGCTTGCCCATAAGGAAGCAAAGCACAGACAAGGTGTGGAAGTGGAATATAACGAGTCGTTGCTGATATATTGCTGAATCATTGCTGATTTCTCAAACCCGGGACAATCAAAGTCCCTGATCGGTCAGAATATAAGTCTTATCAGGTGCGTGCGGGTATATACCGGAAAATCACCCTATGGAGTTGATTTCCGGCAACCTATCCGTAGCAGGAAATCCATATTATCAGGGTCAGGTCCGTGTGTAAATACGGGCTTTTTTAATTATGGCCGGAGACCGGCCTGTAAATAATGGTGGATTTGTTTAATTTTGCATGGTATTAAAGGCTCCGGCAGTCAGGCATCTATGCAATTTATTTATCCCAATATTCTTTTCGGTCTTCTGGCGGTGATAATCCCGGTTGTCATTCACCTGTTTAATTTCAGGAAATACAAAAGGATCTATTTCAGCAATGTAAGATTGCTCAGCCAGTTTCAGCTGCGCACCCGGAAACAGTCTCAATTGCTTCATTATTTGGTACTTGCCACACGAATACTTACCATAGTTTTTCTTGTCTTTGCATTTGCCCAGCCCTACATTCCTTCGGACAGTAAAATAAATTCCGGAAAGGTAAATGCGGTCAGCGTCTTTATCGACAATTCCTTTAGCATGGAAACAAGCGGTGATGAGGGCCGGCTTATAGATGAAGCCAGGAACAAAGCCGTAAAAATAGCTTCCGCATTTGATGCTGATGATCGCTTTCAGTTACTTACCAACGATTTTGAGGGCCGTCATCAGAGGTTTGTCAGCCGGGATGAATTTGTTCAATCTGTCAGAGAAATTGCTGTAAGTCCTGCTGTAAGGACCCTGGCAGAAATAGATTCTAGACAGCGGGATCTCTTCAACAGGCAAAGGACACCTGCCTCCATTGCTTACATTATCTCCGACTTTCAGCAAAGCACCCTGCTTACAAAACTGCCTGACAGCACATCCGGCTATAACTCTTATTTTATTCCAGTTCAGGGAAAGCAAACCGGCAACCTTTATATTGACACCTGCTGGTTCGAAAATCCCGTGCTCAGAATCAATCAGATCGCTGATCTCCGGATAAGAATCAGAAACAATTCAAAAGACGACGTCCAGAAAATACCGGTAAGACTTATGATCAACGGGTCGCAACGTGCTGTTGCAGCTGTTGATATCCCCGCTGAAGGCAGTGCTTTGGTGAACCTCTCATTCAGCAATCCAAACGCGGGAGTCTTTAAGGCTGTTGCTGAAATCAATGATTATCCGGTAACATTCGACGATAATTATTACTTTGTTTTCAGGGTATCCGAGCACATACCCGTGCTGGCCGTCAACCAGAACGAAGCATTTAACAAATATCTGGTTCCTGTTTTCGGGCTGGACTCAATCCTGCACCTTGACAATTCATCTGACCGTCAGATTGATTACTCCTCACTCCCTTCATACCGGCTGATCATCCTTAACAACCTGAAAACCATCTCAAGTGGCGCTGTTCAGGAACTTGTTAGATACATTAATCAAGGAGGCAATCTGTTGATTTTTCCTTCTTTATCCGCAAAGGCTGCTGATTTAAACCTGCTGTTGTCTGAACTTGGCTCCGATCTCTATCGTGAAATTGATTCAGCACAAAGCAGGATATCATCCCTGAATACCAACCACCCGATACTGAGGGACGTATTTGAGAAAAACACCCTTAAAGAAGATAACATTGATCTCCCGACAATACTGAAGCATTTCGGCATTCTACAAAGTTCTGGTGGCAAAAGTGAAACACTGATCAGTCTTGACAACGGAGACCCCTTGATGACGGTGTTCCCGGGTGGCAGCGGCAAGGTTTATCTGAGTGCCATCCCGCTTGCTGATGAGGCGGGGAATTTCCCCCGGCATGCCATTTTCGTACCTGTTATGCTGAACATTGCGTTTCAGAGTGAAGATGTGCAACCGTTTATGTACTATACAAGCGGCGGCGGGGGAATAAATGCCGGCACCGTGAAGCCTGAAGGAGAAAATGTTTTTAAAATCAGGAATGAAAGCGGTGATTACGAATTCATTCCGGAATACAGAAGCATTGATGGCCGCAGTTTTATATATGTAAACGACCAGATAGAAAAAGCAGGTTTTTACTACATAATGGATGGAGAAAACCTTATTACCACACTGGCTTTCAATATTAACAGGAAAGAATCAGACCTGAGAACCGCAAGCATGGAGGGGCTCCGGCAGCTTGTTGCCGGAATTCCGGGAATGGAATTGCTGGAGCACGGAAAGAAAGATCTCGGTAAAATAATTTCAGAGGACAGTTCCGGAAAGAAGCTATGGAAATGGTTTATCATTGCCGCGCTTATTGCAATTACAGCCGAAGTGCTGTTGCTGCGATTTTTCAGAAAAACATACAAAACGGAAGGTTAATGGTTTATCTTCGCCGGAATACCGGAATAGCAATAAAATCAAATGGAAGAGAATAATTTGAATAACGGATCAGAAGAATTTCAGCCGGAAGAGATTCCGGAAGTGCAGTCAGGGGCAGAACCAGCCGAGATGCATAAAACCGTCCATCTTTCGGGCATGTATGAAAACTGGTTTCTGGATTATGCGTCATATGTTATTCTGGAAAGGGCCGTTCCGGAAATAATCGACGGATTGAAACCTGTTCAGCGCCGTCTGCTCCATGCCATGGATGAGCTTGACGATGGTCGTTTCAACAAAGTGGCCAACATCATAGGACATACCATGAAGTACCACCCTCATGGCGATGCTTCGATCGGCGATGCGCTTGTACAACTTGGACAAAAAGACCTGCTGATTGAAACGCAGGGAAACTGGGGCAATATCCATACCGGCGACAGTGCTGCCGCGCCCAGGTACATTGAAGCCAGACTGAGCAAATTTGCGCTTGAAGTCGTTTTCAACCCCAAAACTACCAAATGGAAACTTTCCTACGACGGCAGAAATAAAGAGCCGGTCACGCTTCCGGTTAAATTCCCTTTGCTGCTGGCTCAGGGCGTGGAAGGCATTGCAGTAGGACTGGCGTCCAAAATACTTCCTCACAATTTTCTCGAGCTGATTGATTCGTCCATAAAAATTCTGCAGGGAAAAGATTTTGAACTGTTGCCCGACTTTCCCACAGGAGGACTTGCCGACTGTTCCAGATACAACGACGGCCTCAGGGGTGGAAAAGTCAGACTCAGGGCTAAAGTGAGCCAGTATGACAAAAAGACGTTGATTATCAGTGAACTTCCTTTTGGCGTAACCACAGAGAGTCTGATTGATTCCATCATAAACGCCAATGAAAAAGGCAAGATCAAAATCAGAAAAATAGATGACAATACAGCGCAGAATGTTGAAATACTGATACACCTGGTTCCTGGCATCTCGCCCGACACCACTATTGATGCGCTTTATGCCTTTACCGATTGCGAAATTTCAATTTCACCCAACAACTGTGTAATCAGTGATGGCAAACCAAGATTCCTGGGCGTCAGGCAGATTTTGAAAGAATCGACTGAAAAAACAGTTGAATTGCTGAAAATGGAGCTTGAAATCAGGCGGCAGGAATTGCTTGAAAGCCTGCTTTATGCTTCGCTTGAAAAAATATTTATCGAGAACCGGATTTACCGGGATATTGAAGAGTGTACAAGCTGGGACGATGTACTCAAGACCATCGACAAAGGTCTTGAACCATATAAACCTCAGTTTTACAGAGAGATTACCATTGATGACATCCTGCGTCTCACGGAAATAAAAATCAAGCGGATTTCGAAATTCAATACATTCAAAGCCGATGAACTGATTAACAATCTCAGCGACGAAAAGGCCCAGGTTGAACATTACCTGGCCAATCTGACCGAATATGCCATCGAGTATTTTAAGAACATCAGGAGAAAATTCGGGAAAGGGCGGGAAAGGCGCACAGAACTGAGGAACTTTGACAATATTGAGGCAGTAATGGTTGCTGCAGCCAACCAGAAGCTTTATGTAAACCGTGGAGAAGGATTTGCAGGAACAGGCCTGAAGAAAGATGAATATGTATGCGATTGCTCTGACATCGATGATATTATTGCTTTCAGGGAAGACGGCACTTTCATCGTGACAAAAGTCGCTGATAAGGTTTTTGTCGGAGAGCACATCATCCACATCGATGTATTCAGAAAAAATGATGAACGCACCATATACAACATGATCTACCAGGATGGCAGGAACGGGGCAGCATATGTAAAACGGTTCGCGGTAGTAGGTATCACCCGTGACAAAGAATACAGTCTCACAAAGGGAACAGCCGGATCAAAAGTTCTTTACTTTACTGCCAATCCAAACGGAGAAGCCGAACTGGTGAAAGTAAACCTTAAGCCCAGGCCTAAACTGAAAAAACCTGTCTTTGATTTTGACTTCAGCGAACTGGCCATAAAGGGGAGAAATTCGCAGGGCAATATTCTTACTAAATATGCAGTAAAAAAGATCAGTCAGGCTGAAGCCGGCATATCAACACTTGGAGCCCGCGACATCTGGTTCGATGACTCCATACGCCGGCTGAACACGGAGGGCCGCGGCAGGCTGCTTGGCGCATTCTCGGGTGACGACAAGATACTTACCATCACCCAGTCAGGCCATTACCGGCTTTTCAACTTCGACCTTGCCAATCACTTTGACGAAGACCTGCTGATGATTGAAAAGTTTAATCCTGAAAAACCCATCAGTGTGGTTTACTTCAACGGTGAAAAACAGTTTTATTATCTCAAGCGGTTTCTGGCGGAACCTTCCGATAAAAAAACCGATTTCCTCGGCGAGGAACCTGAAACAAAACTGATCAGTGTTTCAACAGACTGGCTGCCAAGATTCAGTATTGTGTTTGATGATAAACTGAACAATAAGGTCATCGATAACCTGGAAATTGAAGCGGCCGGATTTATTGATGTGAAGAGTTTCAGGGCAAAGGGGAAAAGGCTGACAACACATGCAGTGAAAAAAATAAACCAGCTTGACCCCCTCCCCTACACCCCTGCTGAGGAAACGGAGCTCCCCGACCCTCAGACAACGGAAGAGGATCACGAAAACAGGGATATAGAACTGCCGCCCCGGGAACGTAAGGCTCCTCCTGATGAGGATGCCATTCAGATGACCATAGATTTTTGAAATTCATAAAACTATTTAAAAAATGACTGACAACCAAGTTCTTGATGTTACAGCCGATGTTAAATGGATTGGAATCCTCGACCACGATATCGTGACTTTTGATGTGGTAATGGAAACCAAATACGGAACGACTTACAATTCCTATTTTATCAACGCCGGAAAAAAGGCCATCATTGAAACGACCAAACTCAGATTCTGGAATACCTATGAGCAAAAAATCAGGCAGGTTTGTAATCCGGCTGAAATTGAATACATCATCCTTGATCATACCGAGCCGGATCACTCCGGTAATCTGGCAAACCTGCTCAGAATTGCGCCGGATGCGACCGTTGTCGGCAGCGGAAATGCGCTCAGGTATCTGAAAGACATGTTTGGCACTGAATTCAAATCCCTGCAGGTTAAGGACGGGGATACACTTTCACTGGGAAACAAAACACTCCGGTTTTATAATGCGCCGAATCTTCACTGGCCCGATTCTATTTATACATACCTTGAAGAGGATAAGGTATTGTTCACGTGTGATTCTTTTGGAGCACATTACTGTTCTGAAGCCATGTTTGATGACCTGGTGGACAATTATGACGATGCCTTTAATTACTATTTTGATGTAATTCTTAAGCCATTCAGCAAGTTTATGCTGAAGGCCATTGAGAAAATCAAACCACTTGAGATTTCTGCAATATGCACCGGACATGGCCCTATATTGCGGAAGAACTGGAAACGATATGTCGATATGTCGGAAAAACGCGCGCTGGCAGCAATAGAAAATCCGGTCAAAAACAGGGTGTTTATCGCCTACGTATCGGCCTATCATAATACCGGTGATCTTGCAAATTTTATTGCAGACGGAATAAAGCAAGCCGGCAACATAGATGTTGAGGTAATGGACATTGAAAAAGCCAGTCTCGGAAGCATAGACGAACAACTTGCGAAATCATCGGGGATTTTGCTGGGTTCACCAACCATTAACCAGAATATTCTCCTGCAGATTTACCAGGTTTTTGCACTGATCAATCCCATCCGCGACCGCGGCAAACTGGCTGCAGCTTTTGGTTCCTATGGATGGAGCGGAGAAGGTGCATCGCTCATCGAGTCAAACTTCAGCAACCTGAAACTGAAACTTTTTGATGAAAATTTGTTTATAAAGTTTTCACCGGATACTTCGGAGGAAGAAAAAGCCAGATCTTTTGGCCTGAAATTCGGGAAAGCCATGGCTGAAAATCTGAAATGCGGCGATAACGTTTAAATCATGCTTAAAAACCTGCATAAACGGATCCTGGTGCCGGTGATTCTGTTCACCGGCCTTGCTTCAATGCTCTCCTCATGCAGCATTGAACGCAGGCTTGCCGGCGATTACCTGAATAAAAAAGAAACAACGGCCGTTTTGCTGATCGCTCCAGACCTGGTTTTCAAAGAAGGATTTAAGGTACCTGATTCCCTGAACCTTGATTCACTGCCGGAAGAGAACAGAAATACCCTCTTACTGCAATACACCGAACTGGTTCAATACATCGACGATTCAATCTTTATAGACGGATATGTTAACGGGTTGTCGTACGGGTTGAGACAACTGGGGTACAAGGTGTTTAAAGATTATAACTCGCATACATTTCTGGCGACGGGCGACAACCGCATGATTTTAAACCTAGCCCAGCTTCAACTGGAAGAATACTATATCCCGGTTAAGGATCAGGCAAGTTTCAGTGATGACGAATCATACCGCTATGAGTTTTTTATCACCGGAATCAATATTAACAGCTGGTTTGAGATGACAGGCTTAAACCACTCAGACTCCGCAATCAGGGTGGTATTTAACAGCGAGGCCATCAGTGATTACTCAGAATCAGACTTCCGATATTTTCCTCTTTCAGGCGAGGTAAAATACTTATACGCCGTTGACAGTCTGAGAATTACTGATGTTTATGAGGCAGGAAGGAATACAGGATACATTAATGCGGGAAATTTTCACAACTATCTGATAAATAGATATATAAGAATGAATATGCCTGGAGGGCAGACTCCTGAAAAAATTATGGTTTATGACCGTGTTTCCGGAGTGCTCCGGAAAAGCGATTCAACCGGATTTACAGAAATTCAATAAACAATAGTTTTCCGCTGCTCAAATACACCAGGCGAAATCCCCGGTAAGGATTTCACCGGCATGTTGATTTACAGTAAAATCCTGTCACGGGTATCGTTAAGCTAGCTGAACAAAGGGCTGAAAGAAGGCTGCTTCTTAATGAATAAGAAATCGCAAGGGGTAGTTTATACGCGGTTGCCGGACCGGGAATAAGGTGAAACCGAAAAATCCGCAAAATCTTTATTCAGAAATTTAAAATAGCCGGCAATCGCAATCATTGCCGCATTATCTGTAGTAAACTGAAATTCAGGTATAAACGCCTGAATTACACCCAATTCCTGTTGCTCAGTGAATGCCCTGCGCAACGCTGAGTTTGCCGAAACACCTCCGGCAACTGCCACTTGCCTTATCCCTGTAAGTTTAACTGCTTTCAGAAGTTTATCCATCAATGAACCGACAATAGCGTCCTGAATGGAAGCGCAGAGATCAGCCTTGTTATTTTCAATAAAATCAGCATCTTCTTTCAGCCTGTCGCGCAGAAAATAGAGAAATGAAGTCTTTAACCCGCTGAAACTGTAATCCAGTCCGGGGATGCCGGGCTTCGAGAAACTAAAAGCCTTTGGATTCCCGGTTTTGCCGAATTTATCCACCAATGGTCCACCCGGATATGGCAGTCCCATGATTTTCGCGGCCTTGTCAAAAGCTTCACCGGCCGCATCATCAATGGTCTGTCCGATCACTTCCATCTTAAAGTAATCATCAATCCTGACAATCTGGGTGTGACCGCCCGAAACGGTAAGACACAGGAAAGGAAACCGCGGCACTGCTTCCTCTGAGTGTTTTGGTCTGATAAAATGTGCCAGGATATGAGCCTGCATGTGATCCACCTCCACAAGCGGAATATTCAATCCTAAAGCGAACGACTTGGCAAATGAAGTGCCAACCAATAGTGAGCCCAGCAAACCCGGTCCGCGGGTAAAGGCTATGGCATGGAGGTCTTCTTTTCTGATTCCGGCTCTTTGAATAGCTTCATGAATAACCGGAATAATATTCTGCTGGTGCGCACGCGACGCAAGCTCGGGGACAACACCTCCGAAATTGGAGTGAACCTGCTGATTGGCAATAACATTCGACAGTACTTCAGTGTCACTCAGCACAGCAGCTGAGGTATCATCACATGAAGATTCTATTCCAAGGATATAGATTGGCATAATTTTTCGGATAAAACAACTGAAAGTTCACCGTCATCGCTGAAAATCTGCTTATGTGGTTAAGTCTGTAAGCTGATTTTTATGACCTTTGCAGGTTATGAATCATTCATTTCGGACCGGTCGGAACAACAGGTGAATTCTAACGTTGCAAAGTTATCAAAAAGACACTTCAAATATCAGCCTTCACCCTTGTCATCCTGGCGATGTCGCTTACCTTAATTTACGGGGTATTCCGGACTTCCTACGTTCAGACAAGGCTGGTGCGGGTTGCTGCAAATTACCTTTCGGCTGAGCTTGGCACAAAAATCAGCATCGGCTCGATAGACATTTCCTGGTTTTTTAATGTTGTGTTCGAAGATGTCCTGATTAACGACAAACATAATCAGAAACTGCTGAAAGCAGCCCGCATTAAGTTCCGCCCGGGGAAGATAGATTATAAAAGACGTTTTCTGGCGATTTCTGCAATTAGTCTTGACAAGGCGGAAATCAATATTGCCCGCCATGCTTCCGACAGTCTGATGAATTACAGCTTTATAGCAGATTATTTCAGCAGCGGCGATACTGCTGCCCGGGAAACTACCGGCAAGCCCTGGAAACTGGGCATTTCGGGAATACGGATCAGCGGTTCGCAATTTACTTACAATAATGGATTGAAAGACACGGTTGCTTCCGGAATAGATTATAATCACCTCTCATTATCCGGCCTGAATATGGAAATCCGCCGGCTGGCGGTTTTTCCTGACAGTATCACTGCGCAGATACGCAGCCTCAGTCTGAAAGAAAAGTCCGGATTTATCCTGAATGATTTATATACCAATTGTCTGATCAGCAAAGATTCCGTTGTCGCCCGGCAACTGCATATAAAAACGCAGGGGAGCGAGATCAACGTGGATTTGAAGTTTCTCCATTCCGGGTTCGGAAGCTACAACCACTTCACCGACAGTGTAAAAATGTATGGCCTTTTCGACAGGACCACCATTCAGCTGGGCGACATCGGCTATTTCACTCCGGTCCTGGAAGGGGTCAATGAAAGCCTCAAGATTCACGGACTAGTCATGGGGACTGTTTCCTCGCTGAAAGCCAGGCAATTCAGGTTAGGATACCGTGAGAACACCTATTTTGAGGGCAATATCACCATGGATGGCCTTCCGGATATATCCGAAACATTTATTCACCTTAACGTCAGGGATTTTAAAACCAATTATCAGGACCTTATTGCATTCAGGCTCCCCCATGGTGTAAATGCCGGAATTCCTGAAATCGTTAACAATCTGGGAAATATAAGAATCAAGGGATATTTTACGGGATTTATCAATGATTTTGTTTCCGCTGCCACCTTCAGGACTGGAACGGGTACGGTAAAGACCGATCTGAGTCTGAAAAGCGGGAAAGACCAGCATATTCAATACAACGGTCACCTGACTTTATCTGAATGGCAGCTGGGTAAAAGCGTGAAAGCCGAGAAATATCTCGGTCTTATTGACCTGAGTGCCGAGATTGACGGAATAATCAGCAGGCATAAAGAAATCAGCGCTACCCTTGCAGGTGATGTACAACGCATCCAGATACTTGGAAACGAATTCAATGACATCAGGCTGAACGGACAGTTCCTGAACCGGGAATTTAACGGTCAGCTTACACTGAGAGATGAATTGATTGACCTGGATTTCAACGGGCTGGTTGATCTTTCAGATTCAATCCCGCGATTTAATTTTATTTCAGAGGTTAAAGATGCTTACCTGAGCAGGCTGAACCTGTGGGAGAGAGACTCCTCCTCTTCACTGAGTACAAGTATGAGCCTGAATTTTACCGGTTCTAATATTGACAACATACTCGGAAATCTTAATTTCTACAACACCCTTTACAAAGAGTCGGGAAACTATTATCCCGTGAATAAAATTGAATTAAAAACATTCACCTTCGGGCCGGATTTGAAAACGCTGAGTCTGGAATCTGATTTCGCCGATGCTGAATTTTCAGGAAAATTCACCTTTCATGATTTTTATTCTTCCCTGCTGAACATCATCAATACTTATCTGCCATCCTTCCAACCCACCCCAAAAATTAACCGGAATGTAAGTCAGGAGCAGCTTTTTGATTATAACATCGTAATAAAGGATGTACATCACCTTACTGAATTATTTCTGCCAAACCTGAAACTCAATTCAACCACCTATCTGTTTGGAAGTTACAACTCAACATCAAGCACCATTCTGCTCAACGGACAGACAGACCTCTTTGAACTGAATGGCATTAAATTTAACAACTGGTATGTCAGGGGACAGAATTCAGGAAATTCACTGACACTCACAACCGGTGCATCATCCATTATCTTCAAAGAACCGGAAGAAGAAGATGAGCAGGCGCTTGGCATCGACAATTTCAGTTTTGATGCAGCAATGAGGGGCGACAGCATCACCTATAACTTCAAGTGGGGAAATCCTGCGGAGCTAATGCACAACAGCGGGGATATCGGAGGGTTTTTCACCTTTCACGATCAGCCTAGAATCAGGTCGGGTTTAACAAAAGCCAGGTTTACCGTTAATGATTCCACTTTTATCGCGCGGCAAAACGGGGATCTTATCATTGACAGCACTTCTGTCTACATCAATAACCTAATTATCAAAGGATTAAACCAGGAGTTAACAATTTCCGGAAAAATTTCCGAAAATATTTCGGACTCCCTGTTCCTTGAATTCAAGAAATTTGATATTTCCAGCGCGGATTTGCTGCTCAATCAGGACAATATAGATTTTGACGGTATCCTCAGCGGAACCATCATGGTTAATGATCTTTATGCTTCAAGAAAGCTGAAGGCGAACATGTTAGTAAAGGACTTCTCCTTTAACAGGGAAAAGCTCGGGGACGCGAAGATAATAACCCGCTGGGATAGCGACAGATCCGGACTGGACATTGATGCGGGGATAATATACAGGGGTAATATAGGTACCCACACACCGGTAACGGTTAAAGGATTTATTTATCCCGATCCCGATATTTCACAGAATTTTGACCTTGACATTACAACGCTCAATTACAATCTGGCTACACTGAATCCATTTCTGAAAGGCTTTGCCTCAAACCTGAGGGGTTATGCAAGCGGTGATCTTCAAATGACGGGAACCTTCAACAAGCCGGTATTTACCGGTTCCCTGCAACTTATGCGGACTCAAATGAAAATCGATTACCTGAATGTCACCTACTCTCTGGCCGATAAGGTCTCAGTCACTCCTTCACAGATCAGTGCAAGCAATGTTATGATTTATGATTCACTCGGAAATACAGGTTTGATGAATTTCAATCTGAATCATAATTATTTCAGGGATATGGTTATGGATATGACAGTGAATGCCAGCAACCTTGCGGGACTAAACACAACCATGAAAGATAACGAACTCTTTTACGGGAGTGCATTTGCGTCAGGGGCAGTAAGCATCAAAGGGCCTTTTGATGACCTCAGGATGAATATACGCGTAAAGTCAGACAAAGAAACCAACATTTTCATTCCCATCAACCTGAATGAGGATGCCACTGAAAATGCCTATATCCGGTTTGTAAATAATACAGATCAGAATCTGAAACCCGATATATTCGAACCGGTCACATCAGGCGTAAATCTGGATATGCTGCTGAATGTAACCAGAGATGCCAGTATTCAGCTGTTTCTGCCCGAAAACATCGGAAATATCAAGGCAAATGGCAATGGTCAGTTACAAATGGGCATTGATACACGCGGAGATATTACCATGTTCGGGGATTATGTAATTGAAAGCGGCACCTTCCTCTTTACACTGCAGAATGTGCTCAACAGAGTCTTTTCAATTGATCAGGGCAGCAAAATCTCGTTCAACGGCAGTCCTTACGAAGCCGACCTTAATGTTAAAGCTGTCTATAAATTACGGGCCTCCCTCAAAGGAATTCCGGAACTGTCAGGAATACCTGAATATGCCAACCGTTCAATCCCGGTCGATTGTATTATCCATTTGAAAAACAACCTTTACAATCCGGATATCGGATTCAGTATCCGTTTGCCGGATGCTGAGGAATCGCTGCGGCAGAGCGTGTTTGCCGCGATCGATACCACAAACGAAGTGGGCATGACCCAGCAGATGGTTTCACTTTTACTGCTTAAATCCTTCAGTTTTACCGGAAATACGAGTCTGGCCGGGAGTGTGGGGACTTCATCCATCGAAGTGCTAACCAATCAGTTAAGCAATATGCTTTCGCAAATCAGCAAAGATATTGATATCGGTGTGAATTACCGGACCGGCGATGCTTTGTCATCTGAAGCCCTGGAAGTTGCGCTTTCTACGCATCTCTTCGATGACCGGGTAACCATAGACGGCAATCTTGGAGTAATGAGTTCCGGATCCACCCAGAACACCAATAACATTATCGGAGATGTGGTGATTGATGTTAAAATTACGCGCGACGGACGTTTCAGGGTAAAAGCCTATAACAAATCCAACAATCCTTTTGAGATCAATTCATACAATGCCAACTATAAACAGGGGGTTGGTATATACTACAGGTATGAATTCGACCGTTTCTCAGAGCTATTCGGGCGAAAACGAAAAAAAGAAGTCCGGAAAAAGGATACCCATGAGAAATAATGAATTGATATAACTTAGCGCCATTTAATGGCCAGATTTGTTTACTTTTTATACGAAGTTCAACAAAAACACAGACTATGAAAACTCTTTTCGGCTTATTTACTTTAGTTTTTCTGATAGTTCAGATCCAGGCAAAAGGCCAGATAACCATTACCCGGAGCGACATGCCGGATATTGGTGACACCATCCGGGTAAGCACAGCCATAGATCTGACAGGCATAGACCCGGCGCTTACCGGCCCCGGCTACACATGGGACTTTTCTTCACTTGCCCCGGTAAGCCAGACGGTGGAAGAATATCTGAGCATCAATTCCACGCCTTTTCTTTATCAGATCGTGTTCAACCAGAATGTGGCCAACCTTGCCTCTCCGGTTACCAACATCGATTTTGTACCCGGATTCGACATCACGGATGCATATGTCTATTACAGGGCCACAACCGGGAGTTATAACCGCCCCGGCTATGCTGCAACTATAATGGGAATTCCTGTTCCCATGAAGTTCGACCTGCCTGAGTTATTGTATTCATTTCCACTGCAATACAATTCACCATCCGACTCCAGTACTTCAAACTATAGTCTTGGCTTACCTGGCATTGGCTACTTCAGCATTGAAAGAAAAAGGGTAAACCAGGCAGACGGATGGGGCTCCTTAACCACCCCTTACGGTACCTTTGAAACATTACGCGTTAAATCAACCATTTATGAACGCGACAGCCTTTATCTGGACTCCATCCAGACAGGTTTCCCCGTAATAAGAAATTACATCGAATATCAGTGGCTTGGCAATGGGCAGGATATCCCCCTGCTCACCATTACCCAGGAAGGCCCCATAATGACGGCCAGATACAGAGATAATATCCAGAATTTCAACCCGCTGGTGGTCATAGCACAGGATACGGCTATCTGCAAAGGTGATTCCGTGACCCTGAAAGTCAAAGTAAGCGGTGGTTTCCCGCCCTATGTCTATCAATGGAGTACGGGCGAACAAACCGATTCCATCAGGGTTTCACCTTCCGAATCCACTACCTACTGGGTATTGGTAACTGATTCCCAACAGCAGACTGCAACGGGCAACATTGAACTCTCGGTAATTCCTTTTGAGTATTTTACACTTGGCCCCGACACCCTGATATGTGCCGAAACTTCCATAGGATTTGATACAGGGGACGTTTACGGATCGGTCCGCTGGTATCTGGATGGTGTGCTGGCTTCCGAAGAAACACAGTTTGTGCTTGATTCAACAGGAATCGGGCTGAATACTGTAACCCTCAGGGTTGAATATGAAACCGGAAATTGTTCCGGATCGGACGAGATTAAAGTAGGATTTTATATTTGCGGTGGAATTGCAGAAAACGGGATCCAAAACATCAGGCTTCATCCAAACCCTGCTACGCAGACCATTTATCTTGACACCCGGGAATTTTCTGCTACAATCAATTGTTCTGTAACGACAACCGAAGGCAGAATCATCAGAAATTACCCGGATATGTTCAATCCCGGAAAAATTGAGCTGGATATCAGTGCGCTGCAGACAGGCAATTACCTGATTCTGATTTCAGACAATGATCATAAAGGCGTAGCCAGATTCATAAAATACTGATTGATCCGCCACTTCTGATCCGTTTTACTTAATCCCGGGCACTATCAAATGCCCGGGATCTTTTTTGTACGCTTCTGCACAAAAGCTATCCGGAATCGTACACCTTAACATCCAACCTTTAAAAATATCTTATACAAAGCACTGTATTACAATTTGTTATAACCTATGGCACACTTTTAGCATAATGGAGAATACCAAACACCAGTCATTAAATATTTCTTGCCATGAGAACAAAACTTTGCACCATATCTTTCGTTATGCTGACCATGCTGATGATCACTCCCGCAATGGCTGGCACTTCGGGCGTTCTGCCCCTGAACGGACTGAATAATACAACCGGAACTGACACTGCAGGATCGCTTGCCTGGGCGCACCTTAAGCTGCCTCAGCCGGAACCGGAAGCCTATGTGGATGATATTCCTTTCAATACCCTGAAAGTGAGTGCCGCTTATTTTACTTCAGTAGTTGTAATTCCGGAAACGGAAAAAACAGTCAATGATATTCCCTTCAGTACCGAGGCAATTGCATCCCGTTTTATGCCGCTTGACGCCAGTGGAATAAAATATGAGAATGAAACATACGTCAACGATATTCCATTTGACACTAAACGAATTGCCGCCAGGATATTAAACTGCGAGAGATACCGGCACACATCAAATCATTAACAGGCAGGCATCGTTCGTCGCAAAGAATTGAAGCACAGGCCATCAATTGACCAATGCTTAAATTGAATCTGACCATGAACTACAAGATCTAATTAACCTGAAATAACTCGGAATACTAAAGGGGCTGCCAGAAAGCAGCCCCTGATTTTTTTTTAAAGGTTGTTTATCCCAGAATAATTCCGATGATGGTTGCCGACAAGAGGGAGGCCAGTGTACCTCCCAGCAGGGCGCGCATTCCGTATTCTGAAAGCAAAACCCGCTTACCGGGAGCCAATGAACCAATTCCCCCGATCTGTATGCCGATGGAAGCAAAGTTTGCAAATCCACACAACATATAGGTAGCCATAATAATACTTTTAGGATTGGTCAGTCTGGCAGATTCTTTCAGATCGGCAAGACTGACATAGCCAATAAATTCGGTCATAATCACTTTTTCTCCCAGCAGTTGACCCAGCATAAGAATATCGGAAGAATTTACCCCGATCAGCCACATCAGCGGCGCGAACAGGTATCCCAGCAACACTTGCAATGAAAGTTCACGGTATTGACCGTTTGTGGCTGATTCTATCAATGGATTGAGATTAAACCAGCTCCCAAGTTTTATCAGGATGAAATTGGCAAAAGCGATAAATGCGATAAAAACAAGCAGCATGGCAGCCACATTTACGGCCAGTTTCAGCCCTTCAGTAGTTCCGTTCGAGATGGCATCAAGCACATTGCTTCCCACTTTGTCTTTGGTAATTTCGATGGTGCTGTTGATGGGCTCTTTCTGAGGAACCAGAATTTTCGAAATGATCACCGCGCCAGGCGCCGCCATCACGGATGCCGCAAGCAGGTGCTTGGCAAAAAGCAGTCGCTGCACGGGGTCGGTGCCGCCAAGGAAACTTATATAGGCTGCCAACACGCCACCGGCCAGGGTAGCCATACCGCCAATCATAACCAGCAGAATTTCGGACCGGTTCATTTTTTCGAGGTAGGCTTTAATCATGAGCGGAGACTCCGTTTGCCCCAGGAATATATTTCCGGCTACCGACAGGCTTTCGGCCCCCGATAGTTTCAGGGCTTTGGTCATCAGCCAGGCAAGTCCGTAAACAATCTTTTGAATAACCCCCATATAAAAAAGCAGGCTGGTAAGGGCCGAGAAGAAAATAATCGTCGGAAGTACCTGAAAGGCAAAAATAAAACCGTAGGTGTTGGCATCCATAAGGCCGCCCAGCAGAAACTCACTTCCGGCTTTTGTAAAATCAAGGATCTTCACAAAAATCTGTCCTACAAATTCAAAGACAGCCCTGACGGGGGCAACATGTAAAATACTGAGCGCCAGCGTCACCTGTATCAGCAATCCGATGCCGACTATTTTCCAGGAAACAGCCTTGCGGTCGATACTGAAGAGCCAGGCTACGGCGATCAGACTGATCATTCCCAACAGCCCGCGAAGCAGTCCGTTTAAAGTAAAACCATTGCCGGGTTCAACCACTTTCTGAATTGAAGCGGCTGCGACTTCAGCTTGCCTGACCACCGCGCTGTCAATGTTCGTTATGGAATCGGCTGGTAATGACTGGGCGTTTAGCAATGTAACCGGCAGTACCACAACTGCGATCAGAGCAAGCAATAATAATCTTTTACGCATTTCGGACTTTCGTATTATGAAAATGAGAGGTTAATTTCTATTTACCGGCCTTACGCCTGTTGATGATATCCCTTAGCTGGGATGCACGCTCATAATCTTCTTTTTCTATGGCTTCATTCATCATCTCCTCAAGTTCTTCAACAGTGAATTTATCATAGTCATAACCCTCCGGCTGACTTCCGATGCCGCCGGTTGCCAGGTCATCAATATCCGGCTCCTCCTCTATTGAAACGCCGGCCGCTGCCAACACAGCTTCATAAGTAAAAATGGGGCAATTGAAACGTACGGCCAGGGCTATGGCATCAGAAGTGCGGGAATCTATTTCTTTGATTCCGGAAGCATCTTCACAAACCAGGGTACCATAAAATATGCCCTGCGCAAATTTACTGATGATGACTTCGCGAAAAGTGATACCAAAAGTGTCGGCGAAATTTTTGAAAAGGTCATGCGTCAATGGGCGTGGAATCTTTATTTGTTCGATGTGAAACAATATAGCCTGAGCTTCAAACCCGTTAATCAGGATCGGGAGCCGCCTCTTCCCCTCTGTCTCTCCCAGAATCAGCGTATACGCACCACTCTGCGACTGGCTGTTGATCATACCCAATAACTTCAGCGCAATCTTTTCCATCCCGTAATTTTGTTCGTTTTTGGCTGATAAAAATAGGAAATATAAGTTTTTATCAAGCAATGATCGCCATAATAAAATGTTATATACCATCTGCTGATGCGCACTTCATATAAATGTATTCCGGAAATTTCACGTTCTGAAGCATTTATGTCATTCAGTAACCTTATAGCTTTCCCTTTCTTTAAATGTAAAATTCAGCAATAGTGCCCGGGTAACCGGAAAATACGGATACCTGACATGATCATCCGGGGAAAACATCACCACAGAGCTTGATGCCGAGATCAAAATAGCATATATAACCGGGGAATTGATAATTTTTACACCAACGAGTATCCGGACAGTTCCGGATTGGCTTGCGGTTAAGTAAAAAAAATCAGCAGGCCTGATTCCTGCAATCGATTGCGGAAATAACGGAAAATGAACCATTAAGCACATATACTCATCATGAAAGCAGGTCGAAAATACCCTGATTACAGTGACTTGCATTGAAAAAACATAATTTTGAACGCCAATATTTAATATTTACTTCTCTATATTTGTAAAATAAAAACCAACCCAATCAGCATTAACCAATACCAATTTATGAAGAAACTCAGCATTATACTGGCGTCCACCCTACTCCCGGTGTTTACTATGGCCAGTGAAGCAGACCTGCCTATTCCTGATCTCAGCAACAGCTATTTCCAGAAATTCGGCATGAATGGCCATACATTGCTGGCCTGGGGTATATTTATCATCGCCCTGGGCATGGGTTTCGGGCTCTGGCAGTTTATGAGGATCAAAAAACTGCCTGCGCATAAATCCATGCTGGCAGTATCAGAAGTTATCTATCAAACCTGCAAAACTTACCTTTATCAGCAGGGAAAATTCCTGGTCATACTTTTTGCTATTATCGGAGCTGCCATTTTCTATTATTTCTTCGGCCTCAATCACATGGAATTCAGCAAGGTTATGCTGGTGCTCCTTTGGTCAATACTGGGTATCCTCGGATCATACGGTGTTGCCTGGTTCGGCATTCGCATAAACACCCTCGCCAACAGCCGAACCTCATTTGCTGCCCTTAAATCAAAGCCCTGGAATGTGGTTTCTATCCCGCTTCAGGCTGGAATGAGTGTAGGCGTATTGCTGATTACTGTCGAGCTGATTATGATGCTTATCATTCTGCTTTTTGTACCCGGTGAGAGTGCCGGTGCGTGCTTTGTTGGATTCGCCATTGGAGAGTCGCTCGGAGCTTCGGCACTGCGTATCGCAGGAGGTATTTTTACCAAAATCGCTGATATCGGCTCCGACCTGATGAAAATCGTGTTTGCCATCGGTGAAGACGACCCCCGCAACCCCGGAGTGATTGCTGACTGTGTTGGTGACAATGCAGGCGACAGTGTAGGCCCGACTGCCGACGGATTTGAAACCTACGGCGTTACAGGCGTTGCCCTGATCTCATTTATAGTTCTTGCCATGGGCATTGACTTTCAGAGCACCCTGATCGTATGGATATTTGCCATGCGCATCCTGATGGTATTTACTTCCATATTCTCCTATCAGATTAACCAGGCGTTCTCGGTATCACGCTACGAAAACAAAAACGATTTTGACTTTGAAGCACCTCTGACTTCGCTGGTTTGGATTACTTCCATCGTCTCCATCATTGTTACCTATATTGTAAGTTATCTGCTGATCGGCGATCTGAACGCTGGTTCGGGACTTTGGTGGAAACTTGCAACCATCATCAGCTTCGGAACACTGGCTGCTGCAATTATCCCCGAATTTACCAAGGCTTTTACCAGTTCAAAATCGCGGCATGTGAACGAAATCGTCACTGCATCACGCGAAGGCGGCGCCTCTCTGACCATTCTTTCAGGAATGGTTGCCGGAAATTTCAGTGCTTTCTGGAAAGGAATGGTGATTATGGGGCTGATGGCCGGAGCTTTTGCCATATCCAATATGGGGCTGGATCAGATCATGAATTACCCTGCCATCTTTTCCTTTGGCCTTGTCGCCTTCGGATTTCTGGGAATGGGCCCGGTTACCATTGCTGTTGACAGTTACGGACCGGTTACCGATAACGCTCAATCAGTATTCGAACTTTCCCAGATTGAAAAAATTCAGGGCATCAGCAGTGAAATTAAAAGCGATTTCGGATTTGAACCTGACTTCAGCAGGGGCAAACATTACCTCGAAGCCAACGACTCTGCCGGAAACACTTTCAAGGCAACAGCCAAACCTGTACTTATAGGTACAGCAGTTATAGGTGCCACTACCATGATCTTTGCCATTATCCTGCTGCTCGACCAGCTTGGATTGCTTAAACTCAGCCTTACCGACGCACCGGTTATCCTCGGATTCATTGCCGGAGGCGCAGTGGTTTTCTGGTTCTCGGGTGCTTCCATCCAGGCCGTTACTACTGGTGCATACCGGGCTGTCGAGTTTATCAAAAGAAATATTAAGCTTGATAAGGATGAAGCCGACATTGAAGACTCGAAAGCCGTAGTTAAAATTTGTACACAATATGCGCAGTCGGGTATGTGGAATATTTTCGGGGTAATCTTCTCACTGACGCTGGCCTTCGCCTTCTTCGACCCTAACTTCTTCGTCGCCTATCTGATCTCTATTGCCGTTTTCGGACTTTTCCAGGCAATGTATATGGCAAATGCAGGAGGTTCGTGGGACAACGCCAAAAAAGTGGTTGAAGTGGACCTGAAAGAAAAGGGTACGCCCTTGCACGAAGCTACCGTTGTCGGCGACACGGTTGGTGATCCTTATAAAGACACCTCTTCCGTTGCGCTTAACCCTATCATCAAATTCTCAACCCTTTTTGGTTTGCTGGCCGTAGAAATTGCTGTTAAAATGAGCCAACAGGCCAAAACCGCAGGTGCTACCGACTGGTCACCGCTCATTGGCGTCATATTTCTGGTGATCGGATTATTCTTTGTTTACCGCTCATTTTATGGAATGCGCATCAAAAAATAGCTGGCCCCCGTATATTAAAAACCCGGTTAGCCTTTTGACTAACCGGGTTTATTTTTTAATGCCATTCTGTTCTATTTTTCGGGAAACTCGAGGTTGAGGGCCGACCTCCACCAGGGATAATAGAGTTTCTGGAGTTCATCCGTTTCAGGAAACTTGTAGAAAATATACCCTTCTTTGGCACCGACAAAAAATCCGTTCTTAACAGTTCGATAAAGCACATCGCCCTGATAGAACCTGTTCACGGTCTTGGTAGGTTTTTCATAGCCCATGTGCAGGCCGATCAGGCAATCGCGCAGGTGATCCTTGTTGGCATAGGGAAGATTGCCTACCGGAGCGGTAAGCGGATCCTCGGCCAAACGGTTCAGTATCAGCTCAACAAAAACAATTTTCGGAAAATATATCGGATTATGCTGGTCGGTGACCCATTCAGTGAACTTCGGAGGAGAAAGCTTGCTTACCACACGCGGAGTAACAGGGCATAACTGCTGATAAAGGTGAAGTATCGGCTTCTCTTCGGGCACATATTCCGATGGCGTCAGCTCAAGCACCTTGCCGTCGGCAGTGGTCAGGTACAGATTCCGGAACGCGCTGAGCGGAATATTCTCAAGTACCCGGTAGGTAGAAAGATAGACCGAACGCTTGGGTTTACCGTCAACATGGGGAACACAACGCGTTTCGATGCTCGCCATATTAAAATAATCGCTTTTAAAATCAGGGTCGATCTCAAAAAACAACGCCTGGCCTGAGGTCCGTTTGTTGGTTCCCACCGCATAATAAACGCCAAACTCCTCGGGAGGCAGCATCGAAGAGATCAGGGCCTCCGGGGTCATGGACAGATAAAGGTAACGCTTGTAGCTCATAGTTATCTCTGGTTTTACATTACAAACCTAAGATTTTTTTAAATACAAATTACCGTTTCCGGAAAGATTCAACATCCGGAACCGCAGGCCGGCAAAAGAGGCATTGGCAATTACGGGCTTTGCTGTCTGCCGTATCAGCTGATCCCGGAAATCACTATAACGGCGACGCCTGACTTCCGGATATGCTTGGTAAAAAATGAATATTATCAATGGTTATATAAATACGATGAACACCTTGCAATTCTTCTTCCCGGAGTGAAATGAGAATCTCCGGTTTAGTTATGCTTCATTTCCGATTATCAACTGAGGGATATAACCCCTGGCATGTATTTCTGAAATACAAATACTAAAACAGTCATATATTTGTATATCAACCTTATACAAGTTTAAAACTTTACATTTGAAATTTTTCAGGGTATATGATAATCTTTATCTTTGCCGCACATTTTTGCAGCACTTTCAACCGTTTTTCAAAATATTCAACTCCATGTCAAAACTCACCAACAACTTTATCAACCGACATAACGGCCCCAGGGCAAACGAGATTGCCGGAATGCTTAAAACCATTGGCGCTTCGGGCCTCGACGCATTGATCGATGAAACGGTTCCTGCTACCATACGGCTGCCTGAACCATTGAATCTGCCGGAGGCACTGAATGAACATGAATACCTCACACACCTTAAAAATTTAGGATCAAAAAACAAGCTGTTTAAATCTTATATTGGTTTAGGCTATTACAACACCATTACCCCGGGTGTAATTCAGCGCAACATCCTGGAAAATCCCGGATGGTACACTTCTTATACTCCGTACCAGGCAGAAATTTCGCAGGGCCGTCTCGAAGCGCTGCTGATATACCAATCCATGATCAGCGACCTTACCGGATTGCCGCTTGCCAATGCTTCACTGCTGGATGAGGGCACCGCTGCCGCAGAAGCCATGCTCATGCTTTATAATTCGCGTTCGCGCGAGGCAGTGAAATCTGGCGCCAACCGCTTCTTTGTTTCAGACAAGCTTTTTCCGCAGACCATTGATGTATTGATTACCCGTGCTGAACCACTCGGCATAAAAGTAGTAACCGGGGACTGGCAGAAAACGGCGTTGGACAATTCATGGTTCGGGGCCATCGTGCAATACCCTGATGAAACAGGTGAAATCCACGATTATAGCGCATTTGTTGCAAACGCGCATGAAAACGGCATTATGGTAGCCGTAGCAGCCGACCTGATGAGCCTGGCATTGCTCACCCCTCCGGGTGAATGGGGAGCCGATGTAGTTGTAGGTTCAAACCAGCGGTTTGGCCTCCCTATGGGTTTCGGCGGTCCGCATGCCGGATTTTTTGCCACCCGCGAGGAGTTTAAACGCAATATTCCCGGCCGCATCATTGGCGTTTCTGTTGATGCGCAAGGCAACCGCGCGCTGCGCATGGCATTGCAGACCCGTGAACAGCACATCAAACGCGAACGCGCCACCTCAAATATCTGTACCGCCCAGGCATTGCTTGCCATTATGAGCGGGATGTATGCCGTATATCACGGTCCGCAGGGTATAAAACAGATAGCAGAAAGAATAAACATCCTCACCGGCGTTCTTGCTACCGAAGTTTTGAAATACGGCTATACACAACTTAACAGCACCTATTTCGACACCGTAAGGATCCAGATTCCTGAAACGGTAAGAATGGCTGAATTCAGGAAACTTGCACTAGAAAATGAAGTAAATTTCAGGTACATCAGTGAAAGGGTCATCGGCATCAGCATTGATGAGACCACTAACCTGGAGGATGTAAATACCCTGGTAAATATTTTTGCCTCGGCTGCCCGGAAACAGTTTCTCGAATATGTATGCATTCCGGAAGAGTGTTGTCGCATTAAAACCATACCCGATCAGTTCAGGCGTAAATCTACCTATCTGCAGGACAAGGTATTTACCAGCTATCATTCCGAAACCGGCATGATGCGTTTCATCAAAAAGCTGGAGGGGAAAGACCTTTCGCTCAACCGCTCAATGATTCCGCTGGGGTCGTGCACCATGAAACTGAATGCAGCCGCTGAATTGTTCGCCCTCAGCTGGCCCGAATTCAACAGTATTCATCCTTTTGTCCCGGAAGAGCAGGTGGAAGGATACCACCTGATGATCCGCGATCTGGAGAAAGCGCTCTGCGAAATCACCGGTTTTGCTGCCATGTCGTTCCAGCCCAACTCCGGCGCTGCCGGCGAATACACAGGGCTGCTTGTTATCCGCGCATACCACATCAGCCGCGGCGAAGGCCACCGCAATGTATGCCTGATTCCCGCCTCGGCGCATGGCACCAACCCCGCCAGCGCTGCCATGGCCGGTATGACGGTGGTTGTGATTAAGACCGACCCGAACGGCAATATCGATCTCAATGACCTGAAGGAGAAGGCAGAAAAATACAAAGAAACCCTTTCGGCATGTATGGTTACCTATCCATCCACCCATGGGGTGTTTGAAGAAGGAATCCTGGACCTGATCCGCATCGTGCACGAAAACGGAGGACAGGTATATATGGACGGTGCCAATATGAATGCCCAGGTCGGCCTGACCAGTCCGGGTTACATCGGCGCGGATGTCTGTCATCTTAACCTCCATAAGACCTTTGCCATCCCTCATGGCGGCGGAGGTCCGGGCGTTGGTCCTATTGGCGTTGCCAGACATCTGAAGCCATTCCTGCCAGGACATGCGCTTGTTAAAACAGGCGGCGAAACGTCCATCACTGCAGTTGCCGCGGCTCCTTTCGGAAGTGCTTCCGTACTCCCTATTTCCTATGGATACATCAAGCTGCTGGGAGGAAAAGGGCTGACAGAAGCAACCAAACTCGCCATCCTGAACGCCAACTATCTGAAAGTCAAACTGGAAGGTTACTATAAAATTCTTTATACCGGTAAAAACGGCCGGGTAGCCCATGAAATGATCCTCGACTGTAATGAGTTCAGCAGAACCGCCGACCTGCAGGTGATAGACCTGGCGAAGCGCTTGATGGATTACGGCTTCCATGCACCTACGGTTGCTTTCCCTGTCCATGGCACCCTGATGGTTGAGCCCACCGAAAGTGAACCGCTGGAGGAACTCGACCGTTTTGTTACCGCAATGATAGGTATCCGGAAGGAAATTGATGAAATTATTGAGGGAAAGGCCGACCGCCAGGTGAATGTAATCAAAAAAGCGCCCCACACCCTGTGCATGGTCACTACCGACAACTGGACACTTCCCTACTCCCGTGAAAAAGCCGCCTATCCTGCACCATGTGATATCACTGACAAATACTGGCCTTCGGTAACCAGAATCGATGATGCATACGGTGACCGAAACCTTGTTTGCACCTGTGCTCCGGTATCGGCTTATGAAGAGAAGGCCGGTTAATACCGGAAATACAGGTTTCCAAACCGGGATTGCCTGCTGAATGGCGGGCAGGAGTCGTCCGGAGAAGGTATAATTCATAAGAAAGAAGAAAGGCCAAACCGCGATGGAATGGCCTTTCTTAGTATTATCAGACGCTTTGCCCGGATCATTTAAATTGCCTCAGAACCCAGGCAGCAAGCTAAGCATCAAGATCATTTCGCCTGAATAATATGTACATCCCTTTGCGGAAAAGGTATGGAGACGCCCTGAGTGTCAAAAGTTTTCTTTACCAGCTCGTTGATCTCAAAAAATACATCCCAGTAATCTCCGGAATTCACCCAGCCGCGGGTTACTATATTTACCGAACTATCTCCCAGCGAAATAACGCCCGTAAAAGGGGCTGGGTCTTCAAGAATCCGCTGATCCTTTGTCAATATGTCCAGAATCAATTGTTTCGCTTTATCGATATCATCCGTGTATCCGATCCCGAAAGTCCAGTCGACCCGGCGTAAGGGAGAAGAGGAATAGTTGACGGCAGAACCGTTGCTCAACGGTCCGTTGGGAATGATGATTGTCTTTTTATCCGGCGTATGCAGGATGGTATGGAATATCTGAATCTCTTCCACAGTCCCGGCATAGTTCTGCGCTTCAATATAATCCCCTACTTTGAAAGGTTTTAAAATGAGCAGCATCACGCCACCTGCAAAATTCTGCAGGGTTCCCGAAAGGGCCATTCCAAATGCAAGACCGGCTGCTCCCAAAAGGGCAATAAATGATGTCATCTGAACCCCGATCATTGAGATCACACTGATCAGCAACAAAATTTTCAGTGTAACAGAAATCAACTGCAACAGAAATTGCTGAAGGGTTTGCTCATAAGCGCGGATTTCAAATACTTTCTTCAATACACGCTTCAACCTGCCGATCAGCCAGAGTCCGATAACCAGTGTGATCAATGCAAGCAATAGTTTGCCTCCATAAGTCATAATAAGTGAATACAATTCACCCGAAGAAGGTAAAAGTTCAGTCAGTTTTTCCATAATAATGTTTGATTAAGCTGTTTTTGTTGCTGAATTATCAGACAACGGAAATTGAATAATGATTAAAGTTGCAGCCCGGCGGATAATCGAAAAAATCCAGGGTGATAAACATTTAAAGCTGAACGCTTCAGGGCCTGCATGTCACCAGTCATGGAGCAGTATAACTGCAACATTCTTTATGGTAATCCTGCAAAGATACGGAATCTAATCAGTAAGAGCAAATCCGGGATGCAACGTATCACTGATCTCTTTGGATTTTCTAATTGAATATCAATATATTACCTTATATTCAATGATATCTTGAATACATCAGTTTGCATATAAATAAGAATTGGTATATTTCCCTCTGTAATATAATATGATATTATTGGTTATCCGGGTATTTAAATAAAGAAACCCGGGATAAACCGGGTCTCCGCATTGATTCATAAAATCTTAAGATCTATCTGCCGCTTTTGCCCTTTCCGGAAGGAGCCTGACTTCTGCCTGTCTTTCCAGATGCCTCCTTTGAGGAGGAGCTTCTTGAGGGCCTGTCCACCGAAGCCGGTGAGGACTTTGACGCGGATGACCTGCTCACGGCTTTCGAGTCAGATCTGTTAGCTTTGGGTGCAACAGCACTTCTTGCTGATCCTGAGCGGGAGGTTCCTGCAGGAGTGACCTGCCTTTCTGATCGCTGATTGCTGCGTGAACCAACCTCAGGCTTTGAAGTGCGGGGCGCAACTGCACTGCGGCCCGGTTGTTCCTTTGTATCGCGACCGGTTGACTTGCGGCTCACATTCTGACCGCGTGGCGTACCGACTTCCGGTGAAGAAGCGCGGGGTGAAACCACCGGGCGAGCCGGCTCACTCTTCTTATCCTGCCTGTTCAGACCGCTGTTGCCAGGATTGGAAGTACGTCCGCCTGTAGCGGAAGGAGCAGCGGTCTTAGTCTTAACCTCTACGGTTGGTTTTGCGGTTCTGCCTGTGGCACTGCTGCTACGGGGGGCAACTACCGGAGTGGATTTACGTGCAGGATCTTCAGCGCCTACCTGTGCATTGCGGCCGGGATTGCTGATGGCTGTTGCACCGGATCCGCGACCAGGATTGCCATGCCTGCGCTGGTATTCTGCCGAACCTTCACTGCGTAAGTCAGGCCGTGAGTAGGTGTAGTTGTATCTTCCTTCATCCCTGAATGAGCGCACTGTGGTTGAGTAAACCCTGTGACGATGGTAGTAATGATCGCGGTAGCGGGGGTACCTGTAGTGGTCGCAGTAGCGGAAGTGGTTGTAGTAGTAGTTATACCAGTGGGCGTGGTAGCCGTAGTAGTAATCCCAGTAGTAGGCTCTCCAGGGCCTCCAGTAAGAAGGGTAGTAACCCCAGTACCAGGGTGAGCGCCATCCGACATAAACCGGTGCATAGATGTAGCGGATTACCGGCCAGCTGACGACTTCAACATAGGTGGTACGGTTGACAACAACAGTCTCTGTCCGAACCGGCTTTTGTGCTCCCGTGTACCCGGGATTTGGTGTTTCAGCATAATAGGGTTCAATGATGTAATTCTTACCATAAAGGTATTCATCACCAATCATCTGAACAGTCACCTGACCGTATTTATCTTTAAAGACAGTGATTACAGCCACGTCCTGGTTTTCCCTTTCATTAATGGCAACCTGCAGCACAATGGTGTGGTCATCACCCTCAACATAGTCGATTACTTTTATATAATCAATGTAGTTGTCACCATTCAGGTCGAGGTTATTGATTTTGGAATCCTCACTGTTGAGGCTTCTTTCAAAGCCTTCGAGTGTTTCTGATTCCTGGAAGAGTTTCATCACGGCGTAAAGGTTCAGGTTATCGCCGGGGAGGTTCAACCGTTCAGGCTGGATATCACTGGCTGATAATGTCATCCCGAGGGAGAGCAGCGCGATTGTGAGGTAAATTCTGAGTGTTTTCATGGCTTTGTGTTTTAGGGGGTGTTGCTACCCGGTATTAATTACCCTGCTATATGCAAACAACATACCAAAAATTAATCCATACTTTTCTTTTAATAATAAACATACACATTAAGCACTGATTATCTGTATTTTAGTACACTTTAAATAAATTATTTTAAAAACTCATCCTGAAAAATTAAAGATATAAGGCCCTGAATCATTGTTCATTCCTGATTCCCGCCATTATTCAACAAAAAGTTTCAGCATCCTGAAGACCAGCTGATTTACCAGGAAAATCAATTAATTCATCCTGAGCGAGACATATTGCAGGCCCTGATTTTTATACATTTGCCTGAAATGCAAGTATAAACCCCGGCACCAGAGATGAAAAGAAGCACCTCTTATTACCTTTCAGGAGTAATTTTTTCAGTCCTCCTGATAACAAATTCCTGCAGGGAGGAATCCACTTATTATATTAAATCCGTGACTTTTCCTGCGGGCGCTACTCCGCAGCAGAAGGCAGAAATGGCCGCCCGGGTAGCCCCCACCCCGCAGCAACTTGCATGGCAGCAGCTGGAACTGACGGCTTTTATTCACTTCGGTATCAACACCTTTACCGGCCGTGAATGGGGCGACGGCACCGAATCGCCTGCCCTGTTCAATCCGGAAGCATTTGATGCCCGGCAATGGGTCAGGGCATTGCAGGAGGGCGGAATAAAAATGCTGATCCTCACTGCAAAACATCACGACGGATTTTGTTTGTGGCCTACCTCTGCTACCGGACATTCAGTTGCTGCCTCACCCTGGCGCGGAGGCAGAGGGGATGTTGTAAAGGAGGTGAAAGAAGCCTGTGATTCCATGGGAATGAAGTTTGGCGTTTACCTCTCACCCTGGGACAGGAATGCCCCCTCCTATGGCGATTCTCCGGGATACAACGAACTGTTCCGGCAGCAACTTACGGAACTCCTCAGTAATTACGGCCGCATCGACGAAGTGTGGTTCGACGGCGCCTGTGGCGAAGGCCCCAACGGAAAGCGCCAGGAATATGACTGGGCATCGTATTATGAAGTTATTTCAAGGCTACAGCCCGGCGCAGTAACGGCCATCAAGGGCGAAGATGTGCGCTGGGTAGGCACCGAAACAGGTTACGGCAGGCCCACAGAGTGGAGCGTAACGGCTTTTGCCCCGGGCGGCCGTCCTGAAATGGCAGCGATCAACCGTCAGCTTGGTCTAAACGAGATGAGCGAGGACCTCGGCAGCCGTGAACTCCTGGCCAAGGCCGGAAGCGCCTTCTGGTATCCGGCCGAGGTTGACGTATCCATCCGTCCAGGCTGGTTCTGGCATAAAGAGGAAAATAATCAGGTTAAATCACTTGAAAAACTTGCTGACATCTATTTCAATTCTGTCGGCATGAATGCAGTATTACTCCTGAACGTTCCCCCGGATACCCGGGGACTGATCCACGATTCGGATGCCTTGCGGCTGAAAGAATTCGGCCGGTGGATCGGCAATACTTTCAGCGTTAATCTGCTCACAGGGGCAAAAGCCCGCAAAAGAAAGCATTCCGCCGCAATAGACGGAAACCCAGATACCGGCTGGGAAACAGGCCGAATGCCGGAAATCGCGGAATTCAGTCTGAAACAGCCTGCCCGGTTTGATATGATTGAGTTAAAAGAAGACATCCGCAAAGGACAAAAGGTGGAAGCCTTTCGCGTGGAGGCCGCTGTTCAAGGCGAATGGCAGGAAATAGCCTCGGGCACAACCATTGGCTACAGGAGACTCCTGAAAATTAATCCGGTTGAAACAGACAAAATCCGTATTATCCTGTCTGAATCGCGGGGGAAAGCCTGCATAGCCGAAGCCGGCCTATATCAGTCAGCCGGCTTCAGCCGGTAAAACTTTTAACTTTTCCTAATACCATAAATAAGCGGAAACCGGCAATTCATGAACCGGGAATCCCTGTATATCGCAAAAACTGCTATTTTTGAATTGATTACCACCCCATCCAGCAATGTAAAATATTGATATGAAGTCATATATGTTTTCTATAATAAAACTGTCAGCCCGGGCATTGACAGCATTATTCTTCCTCTCAGGACTTCAGTTGACCAATGCACAGCAGCAGGTTTCACCCGCTTTCAGCACTGCAGGTTTTTACACCATTCCTGAAGCGGGCAGGGAAGTATTCTCCATGAATCCGGTCTGGCGATTTTACAGGGGCGATGCAGCAGGCGCCCACCTGCCTGAATTTCCCGATTCAGCCTGGCAGGAAGTACATCTTCCGCACGGCACAGATATTTTACCTGAAGAAGCCAGCGGAGGAGTCAATTATCAGGGTGTTGTATGGTACCGCAAGCATTTTGAGGTGCCCGAAGGACTTGAGGCAAAGAAATTGTTCCTGCACTTTGAAGCCATCATGGGCAAATCCGTTATCTGGCTGAACGGGCAACAACTCAGCAGTCACTACGGAGGTTTTCTTCCGGCGGTTGTTGATATTACCGGGTTTGTGAACCATGACGCCGGTAATGTCATTGCAGTAAGGGCCGATAACTCCGACGATCCGGAATACCCGCCCGGAAAGCCTCAGGATATGCTGGATTTCTGTTATTTCGGGGGCATTTACCGCGATTGCTGGCTGATTGCACACAACAAAACATATATTACCGATCCCAATTATGCCGGCATAGAAGCCGGAGGCGGGCTTTTCATAAGCTTTGACCAGGTTTCGGAACAAAAGGCCGGTGTACTGATGCATTTGCATATTAAGAATGAACTCCGGCAACGTTTCAGCGGCAAGGCGGTTTTCAGGTTAAAAACCGGCGATGGACAAATGGTGGGTCAAACGGTTAAACGGTTGGGAATCTCACCGGGGAAAGACCGGACAGTATCCGGAAGGATTGAGGTAACCAACCCTGCCCTTTGGTCACCCGAGACACCAAACCTTTATAGTCTTGAGGTTTTGATTCTGGACGCACATGACAGGCCGGTGGATGGATACATACGAAGAACAGGAATCCGCAGCATTGAATTCAGGGGCAGTGACGGGCTGTGGCTGAACGGAAAGCCTTATCCGCAGCCGCTGATCGGGGCCAATCGCCACCAGGATTTCGCGCTTGTGGGCAATGCCTTACCCAATTCAGTCCATTGGAGGGATGCGAAAAAACTCCGGGATGCCGGTATGAAGGTTATCCGCAATGCCCACTATCCGCAGGATCCGGCCTTTATGGATGCCTGCGACCAACTTGGCCTGTTCGTCATTGTAAACACGCCCGGCTGGCAGTTCTGGAACGAGAATCCTGTATTTGAACAACGCATCTATCAGAATATCAGGGATATGGTCAGGCGCGACCGCAACCACCCCTGTGTACTGATGTGGGAGCCGGTGCTGAATGAGACCTGGTATCCGGAGCATTTTGCCCGGAACACACGGGATATTGTATCGGAAGAATACCCTTTCCCTTATTGTTACACGGTTTGCGACGCTGAAGCAAGGGGAAATGAATATTTTCCGGTACTTTATGCGCACCCGCGCGATGGCGATGCCGACCGTGCGCTCAAACATACTGATCCGTCCAAAACATACTTCACACGCGAATGGGGCGACAATGTAGATGACTGGAATTCGCACAACTCGCCAAGCCGGGTTCACCGGAGCTGGGGCGAATCAGCCATGCTGACGCAGGCTCGGCATTATGCCCATCCGCCCTACACGTATACCAGCCTGCACACACTTTATCAGACCGGTCGTCAGCATGTGGGCGGTTGCCTCTGGCATCCCTTCGACCATAACCGCGGTTATCATCCCGACCCGTTTTACGGAGGGATTATGGATGCCTTCAGGCAACCCAAGACTTCATACCACCTTTTCAGATCGCAGCAAAACCCGGCTGAAAGCGGTCCGGTGGTTTACATTGCTCATGAAATGACGCCGTTTTCACCGGATGATATTACCGTTTACAGCAACTGCGAAGCAGTCAGGCTCACCATCGGCGCAACCGGTCAGGTGCTTGAGCAAAGCCGCAAAGGGAAACCAGCCGGACTGCCCTACCCGCCTTTTATTTTCAAAGACAGTTACCGGTTTATGGATGACAAAGTGCTGGCAATGGACAATCAGCATGAAAAGGTATTTTTACTGGCTGAAGGACTGATTGACGGCAAGGTTGTTACCTCAGAGATAAAATATCCGTCCAGAAGGCCTGCCCGGCTGCTGTTATGGGCCGACAATGAACAGATGCCCCTGCAGTCGGGCGGCTCGGATTTTGTCACAGTAATTGCGGCGGTTGCAGATGAAAACGGAACGGTCAAACGGCTAAACAATGAAAATGTTTTTTTTGAGGTATCAGAAAACGGCAGCCTGATTGGCGGACAGCAACCCGGTATCAATCCTGCAAGGATCAGCTGGGGAACTGCTGCTGCGCTGATACGCTCCGGCCTGAACCCCGGAACTATCATTGTAAAGGCTTCCGTGGTTCCGTCGGGCGGCCACAAACCATTGAGCGCCATCCTGGAGATCAAAACCTGTGAACCTTCTCATGAGTTGGTTTTCGACCAACAAACAGCCGGAATGCAACAATCACGGCAAGATCCGCTTGACAGCAGCAATGATATGACCCGGGAAAAACTGCAGCTTGAAAACGAAAGACTACGCCGTGAACTTAACCTGCTAAAACTCAAAGAAGTGGAACGGCAACAGAAAGAATTCGGAGAAAAGCCGGAATAATATCAACTTATTCACAATATTGAGAATGAATCTCTTTAAAATCCGCTATTTACCGTTGTCAATTCTTTTGCTGGTGCAGACCCCTGCGGTTCAGCGAAAAAGTGAAGGCATCCGGGGGAATTGTTTTGACAGGAATGCCGGTAAGAGTCAAAGTTGCAACTGGTTTCCAGGGAAGTCATCAGCAAAGCAAATTCAGCTTTTTCAGGCGGATAACCATACGAATATTGTGGAGAATAACAAAGACGGCACAGGCAAGCTGACCGGGGATGCTGTACTCCCGACTGACGGAACGGTAAGCGTGAAAGCTGTTTATAAAAAAGTTCCGTTATTCATCAATCGCTGCAACCCCGGCATCATCACCCTTGAGGTTAACAACAGTGTGGCAGAAAACAGCCTGAAGTCAGTAAAAATCAATTTTTCCCGCGGCAGCCAGGTGCACATCATCGACTCCGTTCTCGTTTATATTCAGGGAACCGGGAAAGACGAAGCGGCAGCCAGAAAGTTATTTGCAATCACGGGTAAAGCAACCAAATCCCTGATTCCCCTTGCCGGGGAGAAACCATCCGGGAACAGCAGCATTTACCATTTCGGATTTATCCTGAAGGACGGTATCAGGCTTGAGCAAAGTTTTGGAATCGAATCCGTTGATCTTACTTATTCGGTAACAGGGAAAATGCGGATACCTTCAGGAACCGCGTTCCGATACCGGCCTGCGCTGGTACTCAGGGGCGCCGGTCAGGACCATGTGCACACCTACCGTATCCCCGGATTAATCACCACAAATGCCGGCACCCTGATCGCCATATACGATATCCGGCACAACAACAGCAAAGACCTTCAGGAAGACATCGACATCGGCATGAGCCGCAGTACCGACGGAGGACAAACCTGGGAGCCCATGAATGTGATTACGGATATGGGAGCCTGGGGCGGCAGGCCGGACAGACTCAACGGAACCGGCGATCCCTGCATACTTTACGACCATTTTACCGGAACCTTATGGGTCGCCGCCCTCTGGATGAGCGGTTCGCACCACGAAAAGATGCTCTGGTGGGACTCAAAACCCGGAATGACGCCAGAAGAAACCGGGCAGTTTATCCTGACAAAGAGCACCGACGACGGAATCAGCTGGAGTGATCCCGTTAATATCACCTCCCAGATTAAAGACCCTTCCTGGCAGCTGCTGCTGGCCGGGCCGGGGAGAGGACTCACGCTCAGTGACGGAACGCTGGTGTTTCCGGCTCAATACAAATCCGATCTGGGCGTCAAGGCCCTGGATGGCGGGCAGTACACCTGCCAGTCGACCATTATTTACAGTACCGACAAGGGAAAAACCTGGCAAATTGGCAAAGGCGCCAAACCGAACACAACCGAGGCGCAAGCCGTTGAACTGAGCGACGGAAGCATTATGCTGAACATGCGCGACGATCTAAACCGCACGGTAAAAGATAAGGGAAACGGCAGGGCGGTAGCCATAAGCCGCGATCTTGGAAAAAACTGGACGCTTCACCCCTCTTCGAATCACAAACTGACAGAACCCAACTGCATGGCCAGCCTGATACCGGCGAATGTCAAAACCGGTCGCAAAACCATCCCCGTGTTGTTTTTCTCCAATCCGTCGCATGCTTCCGAACGTAAAAATATGACCATCAAGGCAAGTGCGGACGAAGGCAATACCTGGCCTCCCGAAAACCAGATTCTTCTGAATGAAGAAACCGGATTTGGCTATTCGTGCCTGACAATAACGAAAGACAAGTGTGTGGGCATACTCTATGAGGGGGACAGGGAGTTGTTCTTTCAGAAAATACCTGTAACTGAATTAAATATCAAATAGTTTCAGGATAGATGAATGCGGCCTGATTAACGGAGCACCCACCTCCCGGGTAGAATATAACCACTTCCATGGCAAACAAATATTGACTATCACCGATCATTATCAGTTCCCATAAGGAAGAATCCTTATAATCAACAGCAGAAACTGAAACAATTTCTTAGGATTTAGTTTCCATCTATATTATTTTGTGTTAAAGTATTGTTAAACAGTCAAATCAAAAAAACAAGCCAATCCTCAGACAGGTTTAGACGTAATTCCGGTGAACGCCGGAACCACCTAAACCCCAAAGAATCATGGCAAAAAAAATCACGAAAGCAGCCGGCAGCAAATTAAAGCTGACGGGCAAAATAAAACCGGCAGCAAGGCCGGTGCTGAAGAAAGTCAGCTTCAAATTCAAGATCAAGCCATCTCCGGTGGTATTCAACCGTAAGGTTAAACTTAAATCCGCCGATGTCATCGATCTGAAGGTCATTCGCAATCCGGGCCATTATACCCGCATTGAACAAAAAAACGATGCAACCGGCAGCAATGACAATAACTGGAATTGCTCCATTCAGCGCTGGTCAGCCGAAGTGATCCGCCCTGAACCGGTTGTGCTTAACACCAAGATTGACGAAATTTATCCGGGAGCCATTTTTGCTTACGAGTCCATTGATAACGGCACTTACAAACGGCTGCCTTACGACCGTAAACCGCTTAACGTGCTGATCAACCGCAATCAGGCATCGGTGGCTACTGTATCGGTCAATAATCCCTCTGCAGCTTCCATCGCCCAGGCAATCAGCAATATCAGGGGGAGTCTGAAAGGAGGAGGGGCGGCAGTCACTTTCGGAGAAAGTTTTGAAGTGCTGAGCGAGGAAGACCTCTTTATGCGCACGGGCGGCAGCGGTTACTATCTCGGTTTCGGCGGAAATCACAGCATAGATTTCACGAGTAACAGCAAAAGCCACCGTTTTTATATCAAACTTTATCAGGAATATTACTCCATTTTAATCGATGACACGCACAACGAGCCCTCCGATTTCTTCGTGATGACCGGTGAAAACAATTCTTCGGCAGATGCCCTGGACCCTGATAAGGTTAATCCGGACTGGGTGGTTGTGAATGCCGTTAAATATGGACGTGCGCTGAACCTGATGTTTGAAAGTGACGAATCTTTTTCTTCCTATGGGATTGATGTGCATGCATATGCCAATTTCCTGGTTGCAGGTGCCAGTGTCGATTTTTCGATGCGGCAGCAGAGCTTTCTGAAACGGACTTCGGTGCGGCTGGTGGCCTACGGCGGGAATCCCGGACTTACCGGACAGATACTTACAGCCGGAAACCAGGCAGAGCTTAAAAAGGCCATCAATAATTATTTCGCCGGAAGTATGGATGAAGTCCCCATTGCATATTCACTCAGCACCCTTGACGGGGAAAACATCGGGGTACATCTGACTTCTGAATTTACCAGCAGACAATGCGCTCCGGCCGCCGAAAAATTTGAAGTATTATGGAAAAGCGTCCATTGCGCAAGTGCCGATGATGCCTCAGGGGATGAAGAAATCACAGCCTGTTTAAGGATCAGGGCCTTCGAAGGAAACGGGAAAGAGATTCCGGATATGGAAAAGAAGAACAAAGCGATTCTCGAAGCCGAAAAGATGAGAAAGGAAACAGGCTTCAAATTCCCCATTCCATGGACATTTACCAAAGGAACCCGGCAGCATCCGCTTCAGCTTGGATATAAGGAGACCAGGGAAATTGATCAGCGGATCATCTTTAAAGTTCCGAAAAATGATCTGAATGCCAGGGTAGGCATCAGGGCAGATGTGATTGAGTATGATTCCACTTCCGCTGACGACGATTTCGCCGACGACCACAAATCATACAAATTCAGCGAAACGGGCAACAAGAAAGAGGTAAAACTGGTTTGTGACCATGAGGGATCACGCATAGAATTTCATCTGGAAATCAGACCGGTTTATGACTGACAGGCAGCCGGCATCCACTAACCGGCTGTGAAGTGAGCAGCGATCCGGAAACTTCAAAAGAGAGGCAACCTGATCTATGCAAATATCAAATCACTCCATTAAGTAGTGCCTGTATTAATATTGTCCCGGTTAAGTGTTTATAATCAGCACAATAATCATTGCGCCGAACAAATGCTTAACCGGGATTACCTTTCCGGAATCAAATGTTCATTCAGGATCGGGTAGTTTCCCGCCTCAGAGGGCCGGCAGGGACAAGTCCGCTTCAGCGGATACGCTTTTACTGATATCCGGAACCAGTGGTCACATGTATGCGGAAAGTTTACTATTGCCGCCCCTTTACTGAAAAATTTTAAGCATCCGGAAGGGTTTCAGATCCTGATTATTGTACATATTGTTTCCGGTTGTCGTTATTACAAGATTTGATTCAGGTATAACAAAAATAAACTGACTTCCAAACCCATGCGCATAAATGCATTCAGGCGAGGTTGTTTTGATCCACCACAAATATCCATAGTGATCGCCTTTATTCCCCGGAACTTCAATCTGAACCTTTGTCGATGCATTTATCCAGTTTTCTGAAATAACCTGTTTTTCATCAAACCTACCTTTATTTAAAACCAGCATCCCGATCTTAACCATATCAACCGGGCGCAGTTTAAGGGAGCCTGTACATAAAGGCATACTGTCGGAAACGCTGACCTGCCATAAATAATCTTTGATCTCCAGCGGTTGAAATAAATATTTCTCAGCAAATATTTCCAACTCCATTTCTGTTGCCTTTTCAATGATTCCTGCAAGAATCTGCATCGCCGGATTATAATTGAATTCTATTCCGGTTTTTCCTTTAATGGGTTTCTTCAGCATATCAGCAATACTCTCATCCTTATCCCAGGGTGAATCAGGATCATCTTTTATCCATTCCACACCGCTGCTCATCGTAAGAAGATGTCTGATGGTCACTGCCTCCCATCCCTTTGCAAATTCATAATCATCAAAAAAGGAAACAGCTTTTTTATCAATAGAATCAATAAAACCCTTATCAACAGCTATTCCGATAAGTAATGAGGTAATGCTTTTTGTAACTGATTGAAGCTGATGAAGCTGACCGGAATCAAACCCGTTAAAATATTCTTCGAGCACAAGCTTCCCATCTCTGAAAACGAGTAAAGAGTTGATCTCCCCATATTTCCCTTGATTAATGTCATTGACCAGTTTGGTGATTTTCGTCCTGTCCGGATCTGATTCATTCAACGAAGCGATAGGTAAGACCTTACTGACAGGTTGTTTGTACTGATACCCGTGCTCTGACAATTTCTCATTCGTTTTCCGGGTAAGCAACAGTTTTTTCTCAGGAATCTCCGGATCCGAATATTTAAAACTTCCGTCAAGCTGCGATAAATCTTCTGACATCCTGCCGGAGTATGTTATCAATAAATCACCCGCATTAATAAGAAATTTAAAATCAGGATGATTATATTCAATTTTTGAAATGGGCATCCGGGGCAAAAGCGCTCCGTCGATCTCCGTTTCAATATAACCGGAAAACACACCGGCTCTATTATCCTTTATTGTAAAAGTATACGTGTCCTTTCTGTTGTCATGCATATCTACCCCTATCCATATTCCCGATAAAGGTGAATTGCTGCCGGAAAGAAAAGTTGACACGTTCAAAAACAAGAAAAGCAATAAACCCGTTTTTGTTTTCATCTTTCGTATTTTAAATGATTTGTGATCCCTGCCAGTATAATCCTTCAGGCTGGCAGGATGAACTTCAGTAATCAAATACAGTAACTGCAACAGGCAATAAAACATCTATATAAAGTTACTATATAATCTTCATCTATTCTAATAATCCCTGATTTTTTTAAATTGTTGCTTATACTGCTGATCTCCTCTACCGGCTTCCGTATTTTCTTCCTCCAGGGACAACCCTCCTGCGGTTAGCCCGGCGCAATCACCAATATGGATATTTTGCGGGCCGGAGAACAGGCGCCGGGCATTGATCCCCTGAACTATACTGTGCGACAGTTGGTAAGCAATTCCGAACGCGGCCGGAACAATCCAGGCCAATGTGCAGG
>ERZ795053.210-NODE-210-length-73944-cov-10.196037_pt1 | contig 73944 bp, 64 predicted proteins | sample MGYA00375137_ERZ795053 | MGnify/ENA primary metagenome ERZ795053 (study PRJEB30182, sample SAMN05720284) | activated sludge metagenome | isolation source: Anaerobic digester | place: Hong Kong | collected 2014-12-17 ...
TGCTTTCGTTACCAATTAGTTATTCCGCAATTTCGATCAAATCGCCGTAAAACACGTAAGCCACTTTCAATTTCAGTTCAAAGCACCGGGCCCAGAATACAGAGACAAAACCATGAACGCGACATCGTGTTCAATTTGTTGTTTTACTTTTGCTGGATAAAGGAGTATTGCCGATGCAAAAACAAATGCTGGACACCGATCAGAAAGCACTGGAAATAAATCTGGATGAAACAATTTATGGCACATTTGCTGAAATCGGGGCTGGACAGGAGGTAGCCAGGCATTTTTTTAAAGTTGGCGCGGCAGCAGGGACCATTGCCAAAACCATGTCAGCATACGACAAAATTTATTCAGATGAAATCTACGGCATCGAACACAGCGGGAGATATGTTTGTGAAGCCCGCGTGAATAAAATGCTGGATCACGAATATGTATTGATGGAGGAACGGCTCCAGAAACACATGCCCGATCGCAATTTTTTTGTATTTGCAGATACCGTAGCTGCCCTGAATTATTCCCGTACGATTTCCGGAAACGGCTGGATGGGCGTTCGTTTTCAGCTTAGTCCTACGGGAAGACCCAATGACCTGGTTATCCATGTAAAAATGCTGGACAACGACACGCAGCTCCAGCAGGCCGCCATCGGAATCCTGGGAGTAAATCTCATTTATGCCTGCTACTATTACAACCATGATCCGGAATTACTGGTGCGAAGCCTCAACGATAGCCTGGAAGGCCGGGTAATCATTGATATGATCCGGCTGGAAGGTCCGGATTTCGTCAACGTAGATAACCGGCTGCTTTGCTTATTGCTGGTAAAATTCGGATTAACCGAAGTTTCCATCTTCGGCTCCAATGGGCAAAGCAAACACGCGTCAGAATTTCTTTATAAGAAATCGGTGATGGTTGTCCGCGGTAATTTCCGGCCTCCTACGCTGGTATCCGTCGACGTTTTTAAAGCCGGATTTACCCAATTTCTGAAAGAACCGGAGGTAGAACCTCAAACAGCGGCCTTATTGGCCGAACTCACCCTGGACAACCTGGAAGTTGATGGCTCCATTTCCTATCAGGACTTTCTGGACCGGGCCATATCATTATGTGAACTGGGTCATAGCGTGATCATATCAAATTGCAGCAACCATCAGTGCCTGATTAATTACCTGGCCGATTACAAGATCAGCAAATTAGGTTTGGTTATCGGTGTCCGGGAACTCTTGGAAATCATCAATCAAAAATACCACGCCAACCGCGATGGAAGGCTTTTGGTCGCCTTTGGTGAGTTATTTACCCGTAACATCCGCATCTATGCTTATCCTGTAAAAGAGGAAGAAACCGGAGAAATCATTACCGGGAAAAATTTGCCTGTTCCAGACGGAATTAAATTCCTCTACCAATACCTGCTGGACTCCCAGCACATTGTAGATATTGAAGCATTTAATGCCGGTCTGCTCCATATTTATCCCAATACCGTCCTTGAGATGATTGAACAAGGCGATCTAACCTGGAAAAAAATGGTTCCTGACCGATTGGCTAAAATCATCGTTGACAAAAATCTATTTCACCATGAACACCCGGATTTCACCTTGTCCAACTAATTTTTCCAGTAACCTTTTTCTTGCATTTTTCCTTTCAATGCTCGGTTTTGGTGCCTGTGCCAATGATTCCGGGCAAATGAGAATAGATGATTCGGCATCAACAATAGCGGACTCGATACCCCCGATCGATAGCCTGGAACTTTTATACATTACCGGTCACTTTGATCCGGCTCACCATCCGGATTTTGCCGTCGTTCCGGAGGCTTACGCCTCTCGAGGTGGTTTTTATTTGCGTAAAGAAACTTTGGAAGCATTCCGGCGCATGTATGATTCCGCTATGCAGGATGGTGTCCAGCTACGAATTGTCTCCGCCACTCGAAATTTCAACACCCAAAAGGACATCTGGGAAGCAAAATGGAATGGTGACCGACTGGTAGAGGATGGCCGTGACCTGGCAAAAACTACGCCCGACCCGGTTGAACGTGCCCTGGCTATCCTCCGCTATTCAAGCATGCCCGGCACATCCCGGCACCACTGGGGCAGTGACATGGACCTCAACAATCTGACAAACGAATATTTTGCGCAGGGAGAAGGACTAAAAATCTACACCTGGCTGCAACAGCATGCATATTCTTTTGGTTTCTGCCAGCCATACACCGCACAGGATACCCTGCGGCCTACCGGCTATCAGGAAGAAAAGTGGCATTGGTCCTATCTTCCTATCGCCCAGCCGTTAACCATCCAAGCGCAATACCATCTATCCGATGATATGATCAATGGATTCCTGGGCGCTGAAACTGCAGACTCCATCCATGTTGTACAGAATTATGTTTTAGGTGTCAACCAGCAGTGCAAAGAACTACCAGAATAATTTATAGCTAATGACGGGTATCAACCTCAACTGATACTGGGTGCTGATGCGGTCAAAATAAAAATCGTAGTAGTGGTAAGCTTCATTTTTTGCATTGGTTAGATTCTGAATATCAAGTGAAAGCAAACTGCTATACCTGGAAGTGCTTCTGCGCCAATAGACCCGCAGGTCCGTCTTGAAATAAGCTGGTAGTGCATTTACGTACCCACCGGAATAATCGTAAACCGTCCGGTGTAAATTTCGTGAGGTAGAAAGATCAATAGCCGCTTCACGCAGACCTCCGCTTTGCTGCAGATGTATATTTACTCCGACGGTATGGCTTTTTTTCGATCCTTCCCATTTCCATTCTTTCCCGGCAGTAGCATGAGCCACATAACGCTGGTCAAATCGCCCAGCTGTGAATGGCTCCTCAAGATTTCTGAATTTTACGTTATAGACACTGGCATTAACTAAATAATACCAATTCTTTAGAAGAAATTGCTGAAAGACCCCTTCTATTCCAGAAATTTTTGCTTTGGAATTTGGTATATATGTTCCGTAGGGAATGTCCTCAAACCAGTTTAATGAAGATTGCTGGACCAAATAGGATAACGGAGAAGCTACCGTCAACAAATTATCCATCTGCTGGAGGTAAGCATTTAATTGAATGTACCGGTCGGATTTCCAGGCATATTGATAGGAAAATTGATAATGCCAACTATCTGCCGGCTTGGGATTTTGCTGGTGAAAAAGATAAACAACCGGATGGTGAATTTGCGTTTGACGTTGCAGGGAAGCCGACAGCTGATGCCCATTCACCGGTTTTAAGGTTACTTCAAACCTGGGTTCTACCATCGGCCCGTGGTCGTTTACCATCGGTGTCCGTACCGCGGCAAGCACATGCCAGCGGTCCCGTTGCAACTGGTATTGGGCATATGGCGCTAGCTGCCATAGAGATGTCTCCGTAAGATCGGCGTCAATCGAAAAACCGTCAAAGTGATGATCATTGGCCTGAAGTCCGGCCTGCACCGAATGGGTTTCACAGGCCTGCCAGGACCATTCGGCCAGCAAACTAAGCTTGGATTGCTTCAGGATGTCATGCGCAAAATTGATCGGAAGGATATCTCCTTTGACCTGCGATGCGTCGCGAAAAGCATCGATCGCGGAATAAGCCAGCCCCATCCGGAGCAGTGATCGCCTTCCCAGCAATTGCTGCCAGACCAGCCCACCGATTCCTACCGTATTTGTGTATTCGATCCGGTAAAGATCCTTGAAGGTTTCGATGGTATCTTTGGAAGTCCCATCAAAAAGGTTGGAGCTATTTCCCCACATTCCAAAGACTTTGAGATGCCCCCGGGGTAATTGGATGTAGGTATGGATGCTGGCGTCCTGAAAGGTGATAAGCTCATCTCCCAGATTAACGCCGAGGGCAGATAGCAAACCAAGTGTGCTATACCGGTAATTAGCCAAAAAGGAAACGCGGTCACGTACAACCGGTCCTTCTGCGGCAAGGTCAATCCCTAACAGACCTGCCTGGGCCGTATACTGAAATTTCTCCAGGTTACCGGGGCGCAATTCCATATTAATGCCCCCTGCCAGTGCGTTGCCCAAATTGGGCGGTAGGCCACCTGCATAAAAATCGGCCCGATCCATCAATTGGGCGCTGATCATATTTACCCCTCCCCCATTTAGTGAGGGTTTATCAGATGGTGTGCCTGCATTGGTGAGATGATTGGGGTTGATGATTTCCAGGCCTTCCAGATACCAGGCCATGTCATTGGGCGAATGCCCCCGGATGATGGCATGATTGGCTTGATCGTTGGCTGTGGATACCCCGGGTAATGTGTTAATCAACCGCGCCGGGTCATTAAATGACGCGGGAAAGCGGTCGATTTCTTCTACGGATATGACCGTATTCCGGCGCATCAATTGATCCAGCCGGAAGTCTTTAATAAATACCGTATCCCCGGTAACGGTCAGCGGCTGAATATAAAATTGAAATTGTTTCGACTTCCCTGCCTCTATCCACCATTCGGTTTCGAGGTAGGGTTGATAGCCGTTGGCTTCTATGCGCAGACGGTGCCTGCCGGGCAGAATATCAGCAATTTGGAAAGATCCATAACCGTTGGTCGTCGTAGCATAATATCCGTCCACATAAATGAGTGCTCCGGCTACCGGCGCTTCGATCAGATCTTCATACACGAATCCCTGCACCGAGACGCCCTGTGCAAAAAGGATCCCCGGAAAAATCCAGAGAAGATATCGTATGAAAATCTTATTTACCAATGATGCGATCCAGTAAAGCCTGATCCACGCCAGAATCTGCAAAATCGTCGAATGCTTTCTTGGCTACTTCGATGATGTGATTCTGAATAAAAATAGCTCCTTCTTCGGCGCCTTGCTCACTGTCTTTGATGCAACATTCCCATTCAAGGACCGCCCATCCGTCGTATCCGTATTGCGTCAGTTTGCTAAAGATCCCGACAAAATCAACCTGCCCGTCACCGAGAGAACGGAAACGGCCGGGCCGATCCACCCAACCCTGATATCCTCCGTATACGCCTGCTCTTCCCGTTGCATTAAATTCAGCATCTTTCACGTGAAACATCTTGATGTATGGGTGGTAAATATCAATGAACTGCAGATAATCCAATTGTTGCAGGACAAAATGACTGGGATCGTACAGGATGTTGACGCGGGGATGATTTCCGGTCGCTTCACGAAACATCTCCCAGGTGATGCCGTCATGAAGGTCTTCACCAGGGTGGATCTCATAGCAAAGGTCGATGCCGGCATCCTCGTAGGCGTTCAGGATGGGCGTCCAGCGGTTAGCCAGTTCTTTAAATGCCTGATCCACTAATCCGGCAGGGCGCTGTGGCCAGGGATACATATAGGGCCAGATCAGTGCTCCGGAAAACGTTACGTGGGCATGGAGGCCCAGGTTTTCGCTGGCTTTGGCGGCCCATAGCAGTTGCTGAACCGCCCAGGCCTGCCGGGCCTTAGGATTTCCATGCACTTCCTTTGGTGCGAACCCGTCAAAAAGTTCGTCATATGCTTTATGCACGGCTACCAGCTGACCCTGTAAATGGGTAGACAGTTCGGAAATTTCCAACCCATAGGATTGGACCTTGCCTTTCAGATCATCGCAATAACTTTGGGATGTCGCCGCTTTTTCCAGATCGATCAAGGCACTAACCCAGGTGGGTATCTGGATGCCTTTATAGCCATAGTCTGCCGCCCACTTGCACAAATGATCAAGCGTATCATGGGGTGGCTTATCGCCGGCAAATTGGGCAAGAAAAATGGCAGGGCCTTTAATGGTTTTCATACGATGTTCCTTTTTTATTGTTTGAATGATCCGGGCTTATCCGGGGGGAATAAAGTTAAGAAATAAAAGAAACCTGAACCGTCTTGTTCGAATGAATGACACCAGAAAAGATCTTTGAATGGATTGACGAGAGCATCCCGTCATCGGTAGGTTTACAGGATTATTTTATCATAGGGAAGGCACACATCCAGTCCTTTGCTTTTAAAATAAGCCGCTGTTTCTTCAGCCGGCCGGTCACTGGTAGCCATGATGAAATCACCACCCCAGGCGCCCAGGGACTTGATCGCTCCCCAGAAATCGGCAAACTGATGTTCTTTAACGGGAGTCATGGACAGTTGTTGACCCAGAATGCTTTCATGCTCAGTGACAATCCGGTTCAACTCCTGATAATCCTTGACGGAAACCATCGCTTGGGTAAGTGCATTGATCTGCTCGATCCAATCGGTTTTTCGGGATTGTTTGCGGTATTGTTTAACCGCTTCTTCGGTATCCTGTTTTCTTCCGGTATGAACAAAATAGAGATAGCGGGCTGATGGGAGGTCGTGGTCCAGATGATCGATGGATAAGGCATCCTCTCCGAGGGTATACAGGATAGGTCCTTCGGCGCCGGCACAAGCCACATCGTATCCCGAACCGCCCAATGAATCAAAGAGCAGTACATAGGGATTGATATCTGCCCATTCGGCGAGAAAATAAATCAAGGTTGAGCTGGAACCCAGACCCCAATCCCGGGAAAACTCCAGATTGCTCACGACCTGGTAACCTTTCCAGTTGGACAAAAAATCCGAGTTCTGCTGGCAGCAGGCCTTTAATAACTTACGAAGTGTTTTGCTGATTTTGTCGTCGGTAGACTGAATGCACGAAAAATCGTAGAGGGAGAATTTGCCTTCGTACCAGGTCTTGCCTTGCTCATCCAGTGCTTTCCAGACCAGGTCGTATCCTCTGCTTTGTTCCTTGACTTTAAACCGTTGTCCAAGCTTGGTGGGCAATGCTAGCGCCTGCGCTCCATCCAATACTGCATACTCCGCAGTAACCAAGAGTTTTCCGTTCGCTCGATACACGGTTTAAGGGATGTGGTTGATCAAGCAACGAAAGTATGAATAATTAGGCTAATATTTGTTGATTCTCGGGGGGATTATTCCGGATAACATCCAAAAACTCCCGCACCGATTGGAAGGATACTACTTTGTCCTTAAAATAAACAATGGCCTCTTTGACTTCCCGTTCCGATGCATCCATGCGTGTCAGAATATTGACCAGGTGCATCTTCATATGACCTTTCTGAATGCCTGTGGTAACGAGGGATTTTACTGCTGCAAAATTTTGTGCTAACCCGGTCGCAGCAATGATCTGCATGAGCTGTTCCGCATTGGGGTTACCCAAAAGCTCGAGGGACCTTTTGGCCATGGGGTGTAATGAAGTTAGGCCGCCGGTGGTTCCTATTGCCAGGGGCATATCCAGCCAGAAATGGAAGGTGTCCTCGTCGATCCGGCAATCACTGAGACTGGCGTATTGACCGGTGCGTGAAGCATAGGTATGCCCACACGCTTCGGTAGCACGAAAATCATTGCCGGTGGCCAGAACCACTGCATCTACTCCGTTGAAGATGCCTTTGTTGTGGGTCGTTGCCCGGTATGGATCCCAATGAGCCATCTTGACCGCCAGATAAAATCGCCGGGCAAAGGTTTCTCCATCCATATCCTTAATAGCCTGGTCCAGCTCACTGACCCGGCAGGACACTGAAGCACGAACCAAACATTCCGGGGTATAATTCGAGAGAATAGACATGATCACTTCCACCTCCTGCCAGTTATCCGGAAGTTGCTTCTGTTGGCTCATGAAGAGTTTCAAATGCTGGGAGAACTCTTCCAGCAGGGTATTGATAAAATTAGCGCCCATACTGTCGCGGGTATCAAATTTTCCCCGCAGCTGGAAATAACCTGGCTCTTTGTCCGTCAAGTCCACCAGTTCCACATCCAGAATGCCTCCGCCGCGTTGCCGCATATTTTCAGTAAGATAACCGGTCTTCTCGATCAGTTCCCTGCGCAGCTTCGGAAACAGCTCCCGCAGGATTTCCGGTTTTCCCGGCCAGATAAAATGGACCTGGCCTTCTTTCACCATACTGATGACTTCTGCCTTAAATCCGCCTCGGTTCATCCAGAATTTCGCCGCATGAGACGCTGCCGCAACCACCGAACTTTCCTCAATAACCATGGGAATGCAATACATCTGATCATTGATCAGAAAGTTGGGAGCCACCCCGTAAGGAAGCACAAAGTTGCTGATGGTGTTTTCACTGAATCCATCGAGAACTTTTTGCTGCTCTTCATTCTGAACCCAGTAGCTCATCAGTTCGCGCATGACGTTCTCCGGATCTTTGAAGAAGTTTTCCACGATCCATTTGATCTTCCCGCGCTTGGAGAGCTTGGAAAATCCGGAGATGGTTTTCATTTCTGGTGGCATCTGATTGGTATCCATCAAGTTCTCAATTTAAGATAGCTCCTGGCAAATTGTAAGCCTGCAATCTGGTATTCCACGAATTGTTGCAATACCTCATACGGCCCCAGGGCATATTTCAAAAAAGGCGATGCTTGGCCATATATTGCGGGTAAAGATAAGCGTTGCAAATAATAATGTCCGTCCAAAAAACTGCGGATTCCTCCGGAGACGATGACCTGATTGCACTGTCTCTTTGAACCCAGTTCGGTCATCGCATCATTCACAAACCGGACCATTTCTTCTGCGGTATGCCCCACCCGCTCCAGCGCCCGGAACGCTTCCATCTTAACAGCATCACCGCGCATCATTTCCAACAGGGCAAAATTAGTGCCACCAAACGCACCAAATTCAAGCGCAGCAATGGGTAATTCCATTAAGGTTTTGACGCTTTCATAACCCATTCCCTGACCGACTTCTTTGACAATAACAGGAAAGGGAAACCAGTCCAGCAGCTTGCGCAAAATAACAATCGGTGATTGTTCAAAGCGATCGCCTTCCGGCTGTAACCATTCTTGTAATGGATTGATGTGAACGATCAGGCCATCGGCTTCCAGCTTGTTAATCAGGTCATGGATCAGGTGTTGTTTGTGGCTATGGTGCAATTGTTCGATCTGAGCAATTCCCAGATTCGCATAAAACGGCTGGTCTCCAATCTCTTTCCGCACGGCAAAATCCGCTAGTGTATCGTTCTCAAACAATAACCTCCGGCAGGATCCCAGGCCCATTCCCAGGCCGTAGTCCTTGGCTACCCTTGCCAGTTGGCGGTTGATTTGCCCTGCTTTCGAGGTACCTCCGGTCATGGAAGAGATCCAGATCGGCGCCTTCATGTTTTTATTCAGAAACACAAATGGAGGCATGGGTTCCGGATGGGCTGCCAATACCGGTTCATAGGTGAAACGATCATCGAGCTGGTCTCCGGCTGTTTGGGCTTCAAAGGCCATCTCAATGTGATCTCTTTTACGATCTGCAGCTGTTTCTGCCGGTTCCTGATTTAAGTTAGGTACCATTTTTGTGCTAAATCTCGTTTCAAACAATATAACCAAATAAATTGTTGAGCACTACTGCTGATACCAAACGACTTGTGCTCCTGTCTGTACACCATTCGTTTCGTGTCCTGATTTTATCCATACTACTTTTAGCAGGGCATCGACTCCCTGGTCAGCAAAATGATGCCCAGCCGGTCTCCCAACTTTTCAATCAAGCATTTGCCTGTTACGAACGCCAGGATTTCGTGGGAGCAATTGAGGCATACTCCCAAGCCATCAGTATTAAACCCGACTATGCGGACGCTTTCATTAACCGTGGCCACGCCTATTTTAAATTGGAAAACTACTCCGCAGCCATTAACGACTACCGGAATTATCTGAAATACCATCCGGAAAACAGCAAATGCTGGCAGAGTCTTGGAATGGCATACATGCATCTGGAGGGCTGGACGGACGCACAGACCGCTTTTTCGCAGGCTTTGATGCTCAATCCGGCATTGTCCTTAAGTTACTACAACCGGGGAGTCATCCGGTTGAAGCTGAAACAATGGCCGGAAGCACTGGCAGATTTTGATCAGGCCATCCTCCGGGATCCCGGATTGTCCGAGGCTTATGCCAATCGCGGACTGGTCAAGACACAATTGGAGGATTATCGGGGTGCCCAGGTGGATTATCAGCTGGCGCACCGGTTGAGTCCGGAGAATCATCAGGTCCTTTACAATCAGGCTAACAATGCCATGCGCTTGCAAGATTATCCGCAAGCCCTGATCCTTTACAATCAGTTCCTGGAAGCCAACTCCCACCACCGGGATGCATTGATGGCCCGGGCTTATTGCCTGCTCATGCTGAAAGATTTTCAGTCTGCTGTGGCGGATTATCAAACTGTTCTCACCGATTTGCCAGGATATGAGCCGGCGATAATGAACCGAGCGCTGGCTAATATTGATGCTGAAAGTTACGCGGATGCTCTACCCGATATAGAATGGATGATCCGCAATAGTCCGCTTCAGAAAGAAACTTTTATGCTAAAACTGGGCTATGTCCATGTAAAGTTGGAACATTACGAGGACGCCATTGACGACTTTACCCGCCTGCTCCGCTGGAATAAAAATATCCGGGACGCCTATTATTACCGGGCATATGCAAGACTGTCCTTGTTGCCCGAAAAAAGCAAGGACACTTGCCGTGATCTGAGCAAAGCTGCCGAAATGGGCCATGTTCAAGCCGCACATCTACTTCAAAAATACTGTCACTAACAAGTGTTGATAAGTGCTGTGCGATTTTTTTACTGTTTTTCAATCAGTTATAAAATATTTATCCGAGTTTTTTCTTGGAAAAGCTTGTTTCTTGCTGGAAAGAAATTTACTTTTGCCACGCTTTTGAAAAAAGCACCATTTTAAATTATCAACAAATTATTCTGTCAGTGGATACATTAAGTTATAAAACCGTATCAGCTAAAAAGGAAGAAGTTGTTCGTCAGTGGTACGTGATCGATGCCGAGAATCTGGTGGTTGGCCGCCTGTGTTCAAAAGTCGCTCACATTCTGCGTGGCAAACATCGTCCTGATTTCACCCCACACGTAGATTGTGGAGATTACGTGATTGTTGTAAACGCGGATAAAGTTCGTTTTACCGGAAAGAAGTGGTCCGATAAAATCTATCTGCGCTATACCGGCTATCCCGGAGGTCAACGTCAGCGTACCGCTGCGACTATGTTGTCCAAAAAGCCTACCGACATTGTCGAACTAGGGGTAAAAGGCATGCTTCCCAAAACCAAATTGGGCCGTGCGATGGTAAAGAAACTGTTCATTTATACTGGTGCTGACCATCCGCATCAAGCTCAAAAACCAACAACCTTAAATCTTGATTAATTATGGAAATGATTAACGCTGTTGGCCGTAGAAAGTCATCCGTTGCCCGGGTTTATCTGACGAAAGGTTCGGGTAAGATTCAAATAAACGGTCGTCCAATCCAGGACTATTTCACACAAAAACATATACAGGCTACGGTGGAAGAACCACTGAAAACGGTTCAGGTGGCCAGTGAATACGATTTTTCCGTTAACGTCGTTGGAGGTGGATTCAAAGGTCAGGCCGAAGCAATTCGCCTGGGTATCTCCCGCGCACTGGTTGAATTGAATGCTGATTTCCGTTCACCGCTTAAGGCGAAAAAATTCCTGACTCGTGATGCCCGCATCGTGGAACGGAAGAAATACGGAAAGCCAAAAGCCAGAAAGAGCTTCCAGTTCAGCAAACGTTAATGGTTTATTTTTTTTAATCGTCAGCAAGAAAGATCTAATGAAAACTCCATCTTATAATGAATTGTTAGAAGCAGGCGTACACTTTGGCCACTTGAAGCGCAAGTGGAATCCCAAGATGCGCCCGTACATCTTCATGGAAAAAAATGGCGTCCACATCATCGACCTAAACCGGACTCAGGAATGCCTCGAGCGTGCAGCCAAGGTGATGAAGCAGATTGCTTCTTCCGGAAGAAAAGTGATGTTCATCGCTACTAAAAAACAAGCTCGCAACAGCGTCAGCCGCCTGGCCGATGGCGTAGGAATGCCTTTTGTTACCGAGCGTTGGTTGGGTGGTATGATGACCAATTTCGCCACCATCCGCCGTTCCGTCAAGAAAATGAACAACATCGACCGGATGTTGGGTGATGGTACGTTAACCAGTGTAACCAAAAAAGAGCGCCTTACCCTGACCCGTGAGCGTGACAAACTGGAAAAAGTATTGGGCGGTGTAGCAAATCTCAACCGTCTGCCGTCAGCGGTTTTTATCGTTGATATCCATCATGAACACATTGCTCTGGCCGAGGCTAAAAAACTGGGCATTAAGACCATTGCTATTGTGGATACCAACTCGGATCCCAACCTGGTGGATTATCCCATCCCCGCCAACGACGACGCGTCCAAGTCCATCCAGTTGATCACCGGTTACCTGACCGATTCGATTAAAGAAGGTCTGGAAGAGCGCAAAACCATTAAGGAACAAAAGACTGAAGCTTAATTTTCTATAAAACACCCGATAAAAGGATAATCATGAGTGCTATTTCAGCAACCGATGTAAAAAAGCTACGAGATATTACCGGTGCCGGTATGATGGACTGTAAAAAAGCCCTTGCCGAGGCAGACGGAGATTTCGATAAAGCCATCGAAGTATTGCGTAAACAAGGTCAGAAATTGTCACTGAAACGGGCTGACCGGGAAGCAACAGAAGGTGTGGTTATTGCCAAAGTATCTGATGACAGCACCCGTGGCGTTGTCGTCAAACTGAGTAGTGAGACCGACTTTGTGGCAAAAAATGAAAGTTTCATTGATCTTACGAAAGAGTTTGCCGATATCGCCCTGGAGAATTTTCCGGCGACTTTGGAAGATTTGCTCGCATTGCCCTATAAAGGTGGCATTACCATCCAGGACAAAGTAACCGAGCAAGTGGGAGTAATCGGTGAAAAAATCGAGTTGGCCGAATACGCCCGGTTGGAAGCACCATTGGTGACCAGCTACATCCACATGGGAAATAAAGCCGCTGTTCTGATCGGTTTGAACCAGGCCAATCCGGATTTCATTGATGCCGGTCGCGATGTAGCCATGCAGGTTGCAGCGATGAAGCCACTGGCAGTTGACAAGGATGGCGTTGACGCCACCATTGTTGAGAAAGAAATCGAAATTGGAAAAGAACAGGCGCGGCAGGAAGGTAAACCGGAGGAAATGCTGGAGAAAATCGCGCTGGGTAAATTGAGTAAATTCTATAAAGAAAATACGTTACTCAATCAGGAGTTTGTCAAGGAAGCCAAAACTTCCGTGGCACAGTACCTTGAACGAATTGGCAAGGGACTTACCGTCACCGAGTTTAAACATATCCAGCTCGGATAAGAAATAAATGAGAGCGAATGGACATCCATTCGCTCTTTTTTTTTCACTTAAATAACCTTGAATCATGGGCTTACATTACAAGAGGATTCTGCTGAAACTGAGCGGTGAAGCATTGATGGGAAATAAGTCTTACGGTATCGAACCTGGTATGCTGCGGCATTATGCGGAACAAATTCAGGACATCCAGGCGCTTGGTACCGAAGTGGCTATCGTGATTGGCGGAGGAAACATCTATCGCGGTTTACAAGCCCAGGATTCCGGCATCGAACGGGTACAGGGTGATTATATGGGTATGCTAGCCACCGTGATTAACGGCATGGCATTACAATCCATGCTTGAAAGCCTCGGTGTATATACCCGCTTAGTGTCCGCCATTGAAATGAAACAAGTTGCCGAACCATACATCCGGCGCCGTGCCATACGCCACCTGGAAAAAGGTCGCGTAGTAATTTTTTCCGCCGGTACTGGTTCACCCTATTTTACCACGGACTCCGCCGCCGCCTTGCGGGCAAATGAGATCAGTGCCGATGTCATTCTGAAGGGAACTCGTGTCGACGGTATTTATACAGCAGATCCCCTTAAGGATCCTACCGCCCAACGATTTGACCGCATCTCCTTCTCCAAGGTGATCAGCTTGGGCCTCGGCGTGATGGATATGACTGCATTTACCCTCTGCAAAGAAAACAACTTACCTATCGTAGTTTTTGATATCAATGCCCGGGAAAACCTGCGACGTATTGTGTTGGGTGAGCCGGTAGGAACCCTGGTCTATCCCTGATCTTTCTTTCGGTATTTAAACCGGAAGCCGGTTGATTCTCCCGTGAAAATTTATCTTGCAGATAAACTAACGGCTGATGGAACCGGTATTCACCAACAATGTGGTCATTTTTGGCATTCTATTGCTCACCCTCACCGGAGTATTCTACACAGCACATTCGGAAAATCCTTTCTGGAAGAAGTTTTACCTCTTCGTACCACCTCTGCTGCTATGTTACTTTATTCCGGCTTTGCTTAATTGGCCATTTCATTTGATTGCCGTCGAGAAAGATCCACCCCTTTATTTTGTAGCATCCAGATATCTTCTTCCCGCCAGTCTTATCCTCCTCTGTCTTAGTATTGATTTCCGAAGCATCCTTCGCCTGGGCCCGAAAGCGCTGATCATGTTTCTTACCGGAACTTTGGGAATTATCATCGGTGGTCCGGTTGCTTTATTGTTTACCATAAAATTTTTCCCGCATCTACTTTCTATATCACCGGATGAATTATGGCGGGGATTGTCCACCATATCCGGTAGTTGGATCGGCGGAGGTGCGAATCAGACAGCGATGAAAGAAATCTTCGGTGTGGATGAGAATTTGTTTGGTTCCATGATTGTCGTTGACATCATTGTTGCCAACGTCTGGATGGCATTTTTACTTTACGGTGCCAGTATCGCTCCACGTCTGGACCGCTGGCTAAAAGCCGATACGGGAGCGATCGATGATCTGAAATCCAAAGTTGAAGCTTATCGGGCCAGCATCGAACGAATCCCATCGATGTTGGATAATTTCATTTTGTTGGGAATCACTTTTGGTGGCGTGGCGGTAGCTCAGGCTCTGGCAGATGTGGTCGTTCCGCTGATCACTCCTTACGAAGCCCGGTTGTCCGAAATTGGCCTGAGTTCCCTGACGTCAGGCTTTTTCTGGATGATCGTGTTTGCCACCACCATCGGTTTTGCATTTTCTTTTACTCGTTTCCGGACATTGGAAGGAGTCGGCGCTTCAAAATGGGGGAGTGTATGCATTTACATCTTGGTTGCCACCATCGGAATGCAAATGAATCTCGAAGAGGTATTCTCCCATCTCGGTCTGCTGATGATCGGACTGATCTGGATGATGACCCACGCCGTCCTATTGCTTTCTGTTGCAAAAATCATCAAGGCTCCCTTTTTCTTTGTAGCGGTGGGGAGTCAGGCAAATGTCGGCGGTGCAGCCAGTGCCCCGGTGGTCGCCTCGGCATTCAGTCCTTCTCTGGCACCGGTTGGTGTCCTGCTAGCGGTGTTGGGCTATGCCATCGGTACCTACGGTGCAATCCTGTGTGCGGAACTTATGCATGCTGTTTCTCAGTTCTGATTTTTATTGTGGCCAATATGCTCTTAAGATGAGCTTAACGTAGCTGCACTTAGGAATACAGGTAAGAATTTGTATCTTTGCACTCCTTGTTCCTTGAATAACAATCCTTTAAAGGAAAATACACTGGGAAATGAGTAAAAAACGCATCCTGTTTGTGACGCAGGAAATGAAGCCGTACACGACATTGTCTGAGATTTCAGAAATCGTGCGCAGGTTACCCACTTATATGCACGAACAAGGTATGGAGATTCGCATTCTGATGCCGCGGTTTGGTACCATTAACGAACGCCGTCACCGACTGCACGAAGTGGTCCGGTTATCGGGTATGAACATTATCGTGGATGATGATGACTATCCATTGATTATCAAGGTAGCATCATTACCAGGAGCTCGCCTGCAAGTGTATTTTCTGGATAACGATGAATTCTTCCGCAGGAAAAACCTGTTTAATGATGGAGCAGGAAAGCCCTTCGAAGATAATCTTGATCGCATGGTTTTCTTCAGCAAAGGTGTTTTGGAAACCATCAAAAAGTTTGGTTGGCCCCCGGACATCATTCATTGCCATGGCTGGATGACCAGCCTGGTGCCGCTATATTTAAAGACCGCTTATAAAAATGAGCCGTTATTTACTCATACCAAGGTGGTTTACTCCGTTTATAATCCATCGTTGATTCCAAATAATCTCACCGAAAATTTTCGGGATAAAGCTGCCATCAACAATTTGGAAACGAGCCTGCTGGATGCTTATGCTCCCAATGGCGAACTTCACCTGGATCAGGGAGCAGTTACTTACGCCGATGCGGTCATTCAAGGCAGCGAAACCATTGACAAATCAGTTACTAATCAGTTAGCTGGTTCCGAAAAGCCGGTTATCCAGCACAGTGGTGAAGACACCTATTTGAGTGAATACCTTAAGTTTTATAAGTCACTGCTGTCCTAATAGGCTTTTGCAAATGAATTAATGCATGAAAACACACCGTTTCTGGTTAGGGAGCGCCCTCCTACTGTTGGTAATGTGTAATGATCCATCTCCCCTTGGATCCGATTTTCTCAAAGATGTCGAACTGGATATAGGATTTACCGATACCTTCTCCATTAATGCGTTTACCATACACGAGGACTCCATCGAAACCTATTCTCCAAGCAGCCTTACCCCGATCAGGACCTATCTGGTAGGCACATTGAATGATCCAATCTTCGGCAGGTCGGAAAGCAATATTTATACCCAGCTTGATTACGATGTGTTTTCACCTCCCAGCCTTAGTGATGCCGTGCTTGATTCGGTGGTGTTAACATTGGCATTTGATAGCCTGGGCATATACGGAGACACCACACAGCCGTTACAAATTCAGGTTGACCGGTTGATTGAAAACATGAATATTGCAGAAAGTACTTACTCCAATCACGGGTTCTTGGGTAAAAAGGTCGGGGAGCTGACCAATTACATTTACAGTGCAGATTCCATCACCATAATCGAGCCCAATTCATCCGGTGATCTGGACACCATTCAAACTGCTCCCCAGCTCCGGATTCGACTGAATAATAGCATTGGTGAAGAACTGATCGAATTGGATACCAGCGGCGTTCTGGATGCAGATAATATTTACGATCATCTGTATGGTCTAGGTATAAAGACGGTCGCTTCCAATCAGGCCATGCTGGGTATTGACCTGAATAGTGAATACTCCACGCTGACATTATACTATGAAAAGAATTCCAACAAATACAAGTATTCTTTCTTAATGTCATCCGCTGTAAAACGGACCCTGGAATTTTCCACGGATCACACCGGAGCACCGGTCGAATCCTTCCTGGATGATTCAACCAAAGGGGATAGTCTCGACTTTTTGCAGCCTTTGGGCGGAACCAACATCCAGTTATCCGTCCCTGCACTGGCAAATCTCAGCAATTACATCATCAATAAAGCTGAACTGGAGTGTTATGTTGCTACCGTTGATGGAGACAATCTGGACTTTTATCCGCCAGCGAATCAGGTTGCTCCTTATGAAGAATATGAAAACGAGCTTATCCCGGCGACGGATGTATTCATTGGAAATGACGTTCGGTTTTTGTTAAGCACCTCCGGTGGAACAGTGGAAGAGGTTAGTACAGGATTATACCGATACCGGGCCAATATTTCGTCTCATCTTCAGGATATGATCAATGGTACCATTGAAAACAAGGTGTTTTTAGTACCTTACCCTCGCCGGGAGAGTCCCCGGCGTACGATCGTCTACGGTCCCCATCATCCGACTTACCCGATGAAATTGCGGATCACTTATACACTTAAATAATTTTGCTTCCATGCAATACAATTCTAAAAAATCGCATCTCATTTATTCAGAATACGGCAGGCATATCCAGGAAATGATCCAATATGCCCGAACGATCGAAAATCCAAAAGAGCGTCAGGCGTATGCGGAAGAAATCATCCGCTTGATGCATTTCATAGACTCACAGGACAAATCCAATTTCGATAACGAAGACAAACTCTGGAAGCACCTGTTCACCATCGCAGACTTTGACATTGACGTGATGCCTCCAAACGGCATTAAGCCTACCCGGGAAGAAATGGAAAAAGCTCCACCACGGGTTGAATACCCGCAAAAAGATCCCAATTACCGACATTATGGCCTCAACGTGGAACGGTTACTAGAAAAAGCAGTTGCCATGGAAGATGATGATAAACGCGAAGTTTTCGTGAATATCATTGGCTCCTACATGAAAATGGCCTATAAGAACTGGAATAAGGAACATTACGTCAATGACGAAATCATAAAAAACGATATCGCCCTGATCTCTAAAGGAAAGCTGATCATGGATGAAGAAACTTCGCTCGATTATTTGTCAACCGCTCCCCGAATCAATTACAAGAAAGCCAAGAAAAAAATGCCTAACAATAACAAAGGCAAGTCCGGCTCGAACAAGTACCGGAAAAGGTAAACCCCTCTTGCATTAAGATTATTTCTAATATATTTGCAGGGAAGTGCCACAAGCATTTCCCTTTTTTATTGGTTTTAACCGGATGATTGCTCCGCCGGGTCTTATGGAACACAGAATTCTACAATATGTCAGCCGAATCATTCATTGTTCAGGGTAATGCAAATCTATCGGGAGAAATTACTGCTCAGGGTGCCAAGAACGAGGCTTTACAAGTAATCAGTGCCTGCCTCCTGACCGCAGAACCCGTGGTATTGGAAAATGTTCCGGATATTCTGGATGTCCGCAAACTGATCACCCTGATCAAAGGTCTTGGTGTCCGGATTGACCGCATTGATGCCAACACCTACCGTTTTCAGGCAGATAATATTGACCTTAAATATTTTGCTTCCGATGCATTTCAGCAGGATGCGCAGCGTATCCGTGGCTCTGTACTGCTGATCGGGCCCCTCCTGGCCCGATTTGGTAAAGCATATCTGCCCAAACCGGGCGGGGACAAGATTGGACGCCGCCGACTTGATACGCACTTTCACGGGTTTCAGCAACTTGGAGCTTCTTTTATTTACGACGAAAAAAATTATACGTTTTCTCTGCAGGCCAAAAAACTTACCGGCGCCTATGTTTTGATGGATGAGATCTCGGTAACCGGTACCGGAAACATGATCATGGCTGCCACCCTGGCCACAGGAACCACCACGATATACAATGCCGCCTGCGAGCCTTACGTCCAGCAATTGTGTCAGATGCTGATCCAAATGGGTGCTGTCATCGAGGGTGTTGGATCCAACTTACTGCGTATTACCGGTGTAAGCCAACTGGGAGGCGCCACCCACCGGATTCTTCCGGATATGATTGAGATCGGCAGTTTCATCGGTCTGGCAGCAATGACTCAATCCGCGATTACGATCAAAAAAGCCGGTATTGACCACTTGGGAATCATTCCCTCTACTTTTGAGAAATTGGGTATTCAGCTGGAGTTCCGTGGTGACGATATTTTTGTTCCGGCTATGGATGAATTGATCATTCAACCCTTCATCGACGGGTCCATACTGACCATTTACGATGCGCCCTGGCCAGGTTTTACTCCGGATCTGATGTCTATTATCCTGGTTGTGGCAACCCAGGCCAAAGGCAGTCTGCTGGTTCACCAGAAAATGTTTGAAAGCCGGTTGTTTTTTGTCGACAAGTTAATCGATATGGGCGCCCAGGTCATCTTGTGCGATCCACACCGTGCAACGGTTATCGGTCTGAATCGAAAACAACCTTTACGAGGTATTGAAATGACCTCACCGGACATCCGGGCCGGAGTCTCCCTATTAATTGCTGCCCTGAGCGCTGAGGGCGAGAGCATCATCCATAATATCCAACAGATCGACCGGGGTTATGAAAACATCGAAGGGCGGCTTAAGGCCCTTGGGGCACAAATCGAGCGAACCATCTTCGACAAATAAAGAATCTGGCTATTTGCGCCTGGCGATGATGAAGTGGACCAGGTTTTTCAAATGCTCCGTATTAGTCAGTCCATCGCTTTCTTCCAGCAATTGAACTGCATCATCAGCCAGCTTATTCATTTTTTCCGTAGCATATTCGATACCTCCGCTACTGCGTACAAACTCGATGATCTCACCGCGTTTGGTTTTATCTTCGCTATGCCGCTTAATCAGGTGGATCATGTGATTTCGGGTGCCCGAATCGCAATGTTTCAAGGCATAGATCAATGGGAGCGTAAGTTTTTTCTCCTTGATATCTATGCCTAAAGGTTTTCCTACTTCTTCTTTGCCATAGTCGAACAAATCATCCTTTATCTGAAAGGACAATCCGGCTGTTTCTCCAAAAAGCCTCATTCGTTCAACCATTTCCGGCGAGACTCCGGCTGAAAATGCTCCGGCAGCACAGGCTGCAGCTATCAGTGATGCTGTCTTCTGGCGAATGATGTCAAAATAGATCGATTCATCCAGGTTCAACACCCGGGATTTTTCCATTTGCAGCAATTCTCCTTCACTGATTTGCCGGACTGCTTCGGAGACAATGTGAAGCAATTCATATTCCTTATGATCCAGTGCTAGCAGAAGACCTTTAGAGAGGAGAAAGTCACCAACCAAGACCGCCGCCTTGTGCTTCCATAGTGCGTTAATGGAAAAAAAACCGCGGCGTTTGTAGGCATTATCGACTACATCATCGTGGACCAGGGAAGCCGTATGGAGCAACTCGATGAGTGATGCTGCGGTAAATGTTGATTCTTTGATGCCCCCGCAGGACTTGGCTGTTGCCAGTACAAAAATGGGGCGAATTTGTTTTCCTTTGGATTTGATCAGGTAGAAAGCAATACGATCCAAAAGCGGAACACGACTCCGCATGGATTCTTTGAAACGGGATTGAAATTCAGAGAGTTCGGGCTCAATAAAAGCTTTGATTTCCGCTAGCATCCGTGCTTGATGATGGTATGGCAAGATACGAGATTTATCCTAGCAGGGTAATGCTATGTGGCCAGAATTCATCCTGGCTCGGATTTAACCTCCGGAATGTCTGGTCCCGTCCATATCCCCATGATTTGGATCCAAATCAAGCAATCCATGAATGGCAGGCTCCGGGTTAAATAGATCGGTCAATTGAAATATTTAAGATACCTTTGTCCGCGTTACCGTAAGAAATTCAGGGGTTTGTGTTAAGCTTATTTAGAAGAAATCACTTCTTTCGCAGTTTTTTACTCCTCTTTTACATTGGCCTGCTCAAGTTGCCGATGTTTTTCTATCCGCTATTCCCTGAACAGCCGCAAGGTATTTTCAGTGATTGGGTTTTTGAGGCACTACCATCAAAAACAGGTCAGCTCATCTTGATGGTGATGCTGGTGTTCCTTCAGGCTGTCTTTTTAAACAACCTGATCATCCGTAACCGTATGATGCGGGAACAAAACCTGTTTCCGGGGGTGATTTATGCACTGCTTACCAGCTTGATCCCGGAAACGTCCGGTTTGTCTTCAGCCCTGATGGGTATGACTTTTATTCTCATTGCCCTCAATTTTTCGTTCCGGATGTACAAGCTTCCGGAGTTTACGGGAAGTGTTTTTCAGACTGGTTTCTGGATCTCGGTAGCAGGTTTGTTCTATTTCCCATATTTCGTCTTTCTGATTTTTTTGATTATAAGCCAGAGTATTGTCAAATTTGTTAAGCCACTGGATATCCCGCGTATCGTACTGGGAATGCTGGTACCTTTTCTTTTGATCTTTTATTATTACATCTGGCATAACCGGATTGGTGACTTTTTCCCGGAAGTCTTCGTAGCACACGCCGGCTTTTTAAACTGGCCCTGGAAATCGGATACGATTCACTACATGCGTTATGCCTACATCGTTCTCCTGGTAGTAGGCAGTTTATTCAATTACAACAATTACGTCAAGAAAAAGAATGTACAGGCGATCCACAAAATTGATGTCCTGGTGTGGGGATCTTTCTTTGCCGGCGGGTCGGCTCTGTTTGCTCATCCATTGGAATGGTCCCATTTGATCGTTTTGTATCCATTCGCAGCTTGTTTCATCGCCATGTCCCTGATCCAGATGCGTAATTTTCTAATGGCCGAATTTGTCCATATTTTGATCGTCCTGGTTGGATTCTACCTGCACTACCTGACATTTATGTAATGTGGGTTGTTCCGTTTCCTGCCAGCTGCAGGACCACAATGTAACCGATCTGCGCGGATGCTGGCCGGTTTCTGAAAAATTGAACCATTTTGTTCTGTGATCAATAGCACGAAAGAAGCCGGGATTGCAAGGTTAATCTTTTCTTAACTCCTTTACTTATTGGAGTTAATGGTCTTATTTTTGGGCGTTCATAAATAAGCCGGTTTTTATTTTAACTCATTTAATATGAAACACTTATTTGCTTTTGCCTTGATGCTAATGATGACGTGGGCTACTGCTCAGCCAAATCCGGTTTCCTGGCAATGGTCTTCTAAACATGTAGACGGCAACACCTTTGATCTGATTTTCACCGCTACCATTCAATCGGGATGGAATACCTATTCCATTCATATGGAACCGGGCGGTCCAGTTCCGACCAGCTTTAATTTCAACGAAGACAGTCATTATTCGCTGGGTGAAATGAAGGAAGAAGGCAAAATAAAAAAAGGATACGATAAACTCTTTGATCAGGATGTGATCAAGGTTTATACAGAGGCTACCTATACACAACGCGTTGAAGTCAGCGATTACAGCAAGCCCATAACCGGCTATTTGGAGTTTATGACCTGTAATGAAGTCACCTGTCTGCCTCCTAAGTCGATCGATTTTTCATTTGCCTTGCAAAAACCCGGAAATACCCCGGAATCACAAACCTCCGGGTTGAACCAACCGGGGCAAATTCCATCCTCAACGCCGTCATCATCTGAAGACAACACCGACACCTGGTCATCAGCTATCGGTACCGAAGAACTTAATATCAATACGGCTACCGGATTTCAAAAGCCCACATCGATCCAGTGGAATGCAACGGCTGATATTACCGATAATCCAAATGAGTTCATCATCAACATCAATGCAACAATTGATGATGGCTGGAACATTTATTCCATGTTTATGGATGAAGGAGGTCCTATTCCTACCACGCTGATCTGGGAGAACGAAGGGGAAGAGTTCATACGTGTTGATGGGGCCAATGAAGTAGCGGAAAAGAAGAAAGAAGGCAAGGATCCTTTATTTGATAATATGGAGGTGGTCAAACTGATGCACGGCGTACACTATCAGCAAAAAGTCCGTGCAAACCATCTTCCTATCAACGTGTCCGTCATTGTCGATTATATGATTTGCAACGATCAGTCCTGTGTTCCCGTTCAGGAAAACCTGATCATCCCTTTGGCAGATGCTTCGGGCAGCACGCTGGCTATCACTCCGCCAAATGTCTCTATCCCCGATGATGCCGCGCTGGTAGATAACCGGGTATTGAGTCTTCAGGAGACCTTAGGACAGCCATTGGGTAACTGTGAGGAGGAAGAAGAAAGCAATACCGGGCTACTCTGGATTTTCGTGATGGGCTTCCTGGGTGGACTATTAGCATTATTGACACCTTGTGTTTTCCCGATGATCCCATTGACGGTAAGTTTCTTTACGAAAGGAAGTAAGGATCGCAAATCCGGTATTCGCAACGGGTTGATTTACGGTGCTTCCATCGTAATCATTTACGTAAGTATCGGATTGCTGATTACGGCTATTGCGGGGCCTAAAGCATTAAATGAATTGTCTACCAACTGGATATCCAATAGCCTTTTCTTTCTGATTTTTGTTCTTTTTGCGCTTTCATTTTTTGGCATCTATGAGATCACCCTTCCCAGTGCACTGGCAAATAAGTCAGATAATATTGCTGAAAAAGGCGGTTTAATTGGAACATTTTTCATGGCATTCACGCTTGCAGTAGTTTCTTTTTCCTGTACCGGGCCGATTATTGGTACCGCACTTGTTCAGTCGGTCACTTCCGGTAAGATTGGTCCTGCCGTCGTGATGATGGGCTTTTCAACGGCACTTGCATTACCATTTGGACTTTTTGCCGCTTTCCCTGCCTGGTTAAATTCGCTGCCCAAATCGGGAAGCTGGATGAACACCGTAAAAGTGGTGCTGGGATTTCTGGAACTGGCTTTAGCCTTGAAATTTTTGTCGGTTGCAGACATGACCTCCCACTGGGGATTCCTGCGGTACGAGCTTTTCATGGGATTGTGGGTTTTAATTTTTGGAGCCATGACCTTGTACCTGTTTGGGGTATTGCGCTTTAAACTCGATGGTCCACGCAAGTCTTTATCCGGAGCGCGTCTGGTATTCGCTTTGGCATCCCTGGCATTTACCATCTATCTGGCTACAGGATTTATGGGAAATCCCCGGACTAAAAGTTACAATTCACTGAATCTGATGAGCGGACTGGCGCCACCTGCGCATTATAATTATTTCAAACCGCTTCCGGATCCGGATCCCGCAATCAAATCACGTTTTCCTTCTTACAGTAAATGTGCTAACAATCTTAATTGCTTCAAAGACTACCACGAAGGTATGGCTTATGCCCGCGAAGTCAATAAGCCAGTTATGCTTGATTTCACTGGATATGGATGCGTGAATTGCCGTAAAACGGAAGAATACATCTGGGTTAAGGACGACGTGTGGCAAAAATTAGCCAATGACTACGTCCTGATTTCGCTTTATACCGACGATGGAAAACCACTTACTGATTCGACAGAAGTTTACTCCAAGATTACCGGAGAACGCCTGCGTAATGTAGGCTATCTGTGGAAAGATTTTCAACAGGTCAATTTCAATCAGATTACGCAACCCTTGTACGTCTTGACGACACCGGACGAAAAGGTTATGGCCCGTCCGCGGGGATACAAAGAAGACGCCGAGGACTACAATGCATTTCTGGAATGCGGATTGGAAACCTTTCAGGAGTATCGTGACCAGGAGCTGATCGGCAGCCGGTAATTCTTCCGGGGATCCGTTTTGGGATGCCTTTCAGACCAGTTCCAAACCGGCAGCATCGATGAAGGTCTGGATCTCAGCCGGAGTCCCGATGCTAACGCGGTACCAGCCTGGCTGATCGGCATAGCTTCGGATCAGGATATCTTTTGATGCCATCGTTTTCACTAGATCACCTTTAAATCGATCGGCCTCAAACCAGATAAAGTTGGTATGAGACGGGATATACCGGACTTGTTGCTGTTTGCAGAAGTCGTAAACCATAGCCTTACCTTGCATGGTCTTCTCAACGGTCATATCCGTAAACCATTTATCATCCATGCTGGCCATCGCCGCATACATCGAAGGCACGCTCGGCGTGATCATGCGACCCATACAGAACTGCTGCATAACTTTGATGGTATCCGGATGACCCAGAGCGTAACCGATCCGCATACCTGCTAGTCCATAGACTTTGGAAAAGGTCCTCCCAACAACGATATTGGGGTTGTCGGACACCATATCTTTTAATGAATTGCTTACCCCACCATCGGTAAATTCAATGTAAGCTTCATCGATAAAGATGGGAACATTACTTCCATATTTCTCGCAAAACTGACTTACTTCCGCTTTCGGGATATATGTTCCCGTTGGGTTATTGGGATTGCAAATAAATATCATCCGCGTATCTCCATCGACCGCTTTACCCATGGCCTCCAGATCAAAGTATTTATCCGGAGTAAGTGGTATGCGTTTCCATTTGGCACCTATCAACTCACTGTAAATCATGAGGTAATCAAAGGTGGGATCGCCGGCAACGATATTGCCTCCCCGCAGCCCGTAGATAAGTCCCATCAATCCGAGAATTTCGGTAGATCCGGCAGTGATCAACACCTGGTCGACTCCGACACCCTCCTTTTGTGCGATGGCTTCCTTTAACTTGTTAATGGCCGTCCGTGGATAACGATTTCCTTCATCGAGCGACGCCATAACGGCTTCCCGTGATTTCTGTGATGGCCCAAATGGGTTTTCATTGGAATTTAAGCGAACAGGCATTTTCCCGGAAGGACCCGGTACCGGTTCCTGGAGGTGATCGAGTAATTGCCATGGTTGAAGAAGTGGTAAACTGCTTCCTAAGAGGCCTGTTTTAAGCCATTGACGACGGTTAAATGAGGTTGCCATTGCGTCCAACTTTTGATGAAACAAACGAAAAATACAGGTTTTTTGCCAATTTTACTTTTCAATCAATCGGTGCTTCCATGAAATTTGATCTTCCTATCCCCATTTCTACCATTGCCGCTGCCTTCGGTTTGGAAATCCGGGGTAATTCGACCCTACAGGCTAGTGGCATCAATGTCATACACCGGGTTGAAGTGGGAGACATTACTTTTGTTGATATTCCGAAATATTACCAGAAAGCAATCGACTCGGCAGCAACCATCATTATCATCAATCAGGCTATCGATTGTCCGCAGCATAAAGCCTTATTGATAACCGATCAACCTTTCCAGGTGTACAATGAGCTGGTTAAAGAACACCGTCCTTTCGTTTTTGCCCGTCAGGAAATCGATCCGACTGCCCGTATCGGAGCCGGAACCATTATCGAGCCCAATGTGGTAATCGGTGCACATGTCACGATTGGAGAATCCTGTTACATCCAGGGAAGTGCTTACATCGGGCCGTATACCCAGATTGGCAACCGGGTTAACATCCAGGCCGGCGCATTGATTGGCTCCGATGCCTTTTATTTCAAAAAGGAAGATGAGCGGTACTTAAAGTGGCATACCGGCGGTCGTGTAATCATCGCAGATGATGTGGAAATCGGAGCCGGTTCAACAGTCAACCGCGGTGTTTCATCCGACACAAGCATCGGTGAAGGGACAAAAATTGACTGTCAGGTGCATATTGCCCATGGAGTTCGTATCGGAAAGCATTGTCTGATCGCTGCCCAAACCGGCATCAGCGGTAAAACCATCATTGGTGACGGTGTGGTTATTTATGGACAGGTTGGAATCGCTCAGACACTGAAGATTGGAGACCGGGCCATCATACTGGCTAAGTCCGGCGTATCTAAAGACCTTCCGGCAAATGGCATTTATTTCGGATACCCGGCCAGTGAAGCCCGTCAAAAAAACAAAGAATTGGCGGTATTACGTCAATTGCCCGATTGGTGGAAAACGCAATCCTAACGCACATTTAACACCATCCGTCAAACATTGACCGGGTCCGGATGTTAAAATTTGCAAATGAAACGACAACATCACCAAGTATTGATAATTGGTGCCGGTTTCGCCGGAATTACGCTGGCAAAAGCTTTAAGAAACGCTCCTTTTGATGTTTTGCTGGTCGATAAAAACAATTATCACACCTTTCAACCTCTTTTGTATCAGGTAGCGACCGGAGGGTTGGAAGCCGACAGCATCGCTTATCCTGTTCGACGCATCTTTCGTGGATACCGAAATGTCCGCTTTCAAATGGCGGAAGTTACCAGGTTGGATTTAGCCGGCAAAAAAGCGCAAACGACTGCCGGAACGATCTCCTTCGAATACCTGGTCATTGCAACGGGCAGTACAAACAATTTTTTCAATTTTGAGCCAATCAAAGAAGAGCTGCTGACTTTAAAGTCCGTTCCTGACGCACTGGACATCCGTAGCTATTTAATGCAAAATCTTGAAAAAGCCATTGCGACTTTTGATCCGGAGGTCCGGGATGAGCTGATGAATATCGGTATCATTGGCGGCGGTCCTGCGGGAATCGAGCTGGCGGGCGCGATCGCTGAAATGAAGCATTACGTGCTGCCGAAAGACTTTCCCCAGATCGATTTTCATAAGATGTCCATCCATCTGTTTGAAGCAGCTGGTGAGCTTCTGGGAAATATGTCGGACAATGCTTCCAGATTCAGCCTTCATTACTTGCAACATCTGGGTGTTCATGTCCACCTGAATTCCAAAGTAAAAAGTTATACCAACCGGGTAATCGTCCTGGAGGATGGAACCGAATTGACCACCGACAATGTAATCTGGACGGCCGGTGTGAAAGGTAACCCGATCCCGGGTTTACCCTCGGAACTGATCGTGGGAGGTAATCGCATTTCCGTCAATACCTTCAACCAAATAACTGGATATGAATATGCCTTTGTCCTCGGTGATGTAGCCTCTCATGCTGATGAAGCAAATCCCAAAGGACTTCCCATGTTGGCCCAGGTTGGAATTCAACAGGCCAAACAACTGGCAAAAAATTTAAACCGGTTGGTCCGCAAACAACCCATGGTACCATTTTCCTACCACAATAAGGGAGTGATGGCAACGATCGGTCGCAACCGGGCCGTGGTGGATTTACCGCGCTGGAAGTTTAAAGGTCCTTTTGCCTGGTTTGTCTGGATGTTTGTGCACATTATGTCCCTTGTCGGATTTAGAAATAAATTGGTGACATTCATCGATTGGATGGGAAATTATTTCAATTATGATCGTCCGCTTGGATTAATTATCCGTCCATACAAGAAAAAACAGAAAATTCCTACGGAGTCAGTTACCTGAGGCCTCCCACTGATTTTCAAGTCGTTCGGATCAACTTTAGTTTAAAACCGGGTGACCTATGAGCGTTTGAATATGTCTTATAGTGGCCCTGGATGATAAAATGAAACACATGGAAAATAGATATGGAGGTAAGCTCCACTTCGGAATGATCGGATTAGGTACCATGGGCAGAAATCTTTTATTGAATCTTGCCGACCATGGCTATTCCGTCGCGGGTTATGATAAAAATCCGGAACAGGTCCAGCGATTGGAAAAAGAGAAAGCCAATGATCAGGTTCACGGTTTCACCACCCTGGATGCGTTCCTGGATGCGCTACAATCGCCACGAGTAGTCATGATGCTGGTTCCGGCCGGACCAATTGTGGATGCCGTTATCGCTGATCTTGCTCCTCATTTGGCAAAGGGGGATATCTTAATTGACGGTGGTAATTCGAAATTCACCGATACGGATCAGCGGACAAAAATGCTGTCTGATCAAGGGTTAAATTTTATCGGAATGGGTGTTTCAGGGGGAGAAGAGGGAGCAAGACGGGGTCCGAGTATGATGCCCGGAGGTAACGTTGAAGCATATCACCATGTCCAAACCATGTTTGAAGCAATCGCTGCACACGTAAAAGGTGATCCCTGTGTAACGTATATCGGACCCGGAGCCTCCGGTCATTTTGTCAAGATGGTCCACAATGGCATTGAATATGCCCTGATGCAGTTAATTGCAGAAACGTATTCCCTCCTTAAAAACGGGCTCAATTTCACCAATCAGGAAATGGCTGATTTGTTCCAACAATGGAACAGTGGCCGGTTGGGGTCATACCTTCTTGAAATTACATCCGTCATTTTTACTGTTAAGAATCCGGATACCGGCCATATCCTGGTTGATGACATCAGCGATCAGGCCAAAGCAAAAGGTACGGGTAAATGGACTTCCCAGTTTGCCATGGATTTGCAGGTGCCGGTACCAAGTATCGATATCGCCGTATCCATGCGGGATCTCTCCAAATATGGCGATCTCCGCCAACAACTTGGAAAGCAATCCAACCCTGGAAGAATTTGGGAAGGAGACCGTCAAGCACTTACGGAGTCATTAGAGCGCGCCTTTTTCTTTAACCTGGTTCTGATTTACAGCCAGGGAATGCATCTGCTGTCAAAGGCATCCGCAGAATACGGTTATCGGCTTAACCTGGCCGATATCGCCCGGATCTGGAGAGGCGGATGTATAATTCGTTCGCATTTTCTGGATACCATCTACACGGCTTATCTCCGTGATCCGGATCTTGAACACCTGGTATTGGATCCAGTGATCCAAAATATGCTGGAGGAAGGACTCGATGCAGCCCGGACCGTTACTGCCCAAGCAGTAACTTCCGGATTTCCGGTACCCGTGATGGCAACCACCTTGAATTATTACCTGTCCCTGGCTTCATCCAGGTTACCTACCAATCTGATTCAGGCTCAGCGAGACTTTTTTGGCGCTCACACTTACGAGCTCACTGGTAAAGAAGGTGTTTTTCACACGGAATGGCCTGAAATTGATTAAAAATCCATTGATCATTAAATCGCAACTCTGATGATTATTGACCGGTCACAACCTGTATTGTTTGTCATCTTCGGGGCTACCGGAGATTTGAATTGGCGCAAAATCAATCCCGCCTTATACAATCTTTATCTTGATAAGTTCATGCCTGAACAATTCGCCATTTATGGCAATGGCCGATCTCCCCGTTCGAATGAGGACATGCGCGCGCATTTATTGGAAGGCGTCAACACCTTTTCCCGGCAGGGTAAAGCAGATGAGACCTTCTGGCAGCTTTTTTCCGAAAACATGACCTACCATCCCGGAGACCTCAAAGACGATAAGACCTACACCACCTTAGCTAAATACATTGCTGACTGCACAAAAAAGTGGGGTAAGGATCCGATCGTCATCTATTATATGGCCGTATCCTATGAATTTTTTCCTCTCATAGCCCAGCAACTCAAAGACCATAAATTGGCGGATGATGTTTCCCGGCACCGATTGGTTATCGAAAAACCTTTTGGCAAAGACCTTGACTCAGCCCGTGCATTAAATCAATTGCTTTGCGGCTTATTTGATGAGAGTCAGATCTACCGGATTGATCATTATCTGGGCAAGGAGACCGTACAAAATATTCTGGCTTTCCGTTTCGCGAATTCAATCCTGGAACCCATCTGGAACAGAAATTACATACAGCATGTGCAGATATCTGTAACCGAACAACTTGGTGTCGGTGGCCGGGGATCCTATTACGAACACGCCGGAGCACTACGGGATATGGTACAAAATCATATTCTCCAATTGTTATGCCTGGTTGCTATGGAAACACCGATAAACTTTCAGGCAGACGAAGTGCGCAACCGGAAAGTGGACGTATTGCGATCTATGCGACCCTTTAAACCCGAGGATATTAAAAAGAATGCCGTCCGGGGTCAGTATTCCGAGGGATGGATCGAAGGAGAAAAAGTAACCGGCTACCGGGAGGAAGTACAAGTAGATACCCAATCCAATACCGAAACCTTTGCTGCAATCAAGTTCTTCATCGATAACTGGAGATGGGATGGCGTTCCATTTTATGTTCGAACCGGAAAACGCATGCATCAGTCTGCAAGTATTATCTCCATTCAGTTCAGAGATGTTCCTCATATGGTTTTTCCGGATGCCGCAATTGACAATTGGCGTCAGAACCGTCTTATCATCAGCATCCAGCCCGAAATGAGCATCAGGCTGCAGGTACAGGCGAAGCGACCGGGTCTGGAAATGGTTCTGAATACCGTGGATATGGTCTTTAATTACGACGGTACTTATGGCTCAGAATCACCGGAAGCCTATGAAACACTGCTTTTGGATACCATGGAAGGAGACCAGACCCTGTTTATGCGAGGTGATCAGGTGGAAGCGGCCTGGCAAATCCTGATGCCTATCTTACACTCCTGGGAGACTAAAAAAAGTATTGATTTTCCAAATTACAATGCCAATACCTGGGGTCCAGAGACTGCAGAAGCCCTGATTGCTCAGGATGGATTCCATTGGTATTCAATTTCTCCAACCAGCCACCAAACCAAATCATGAGCCTGCACATTTATCCGGATGAAGACACTTTGATTCACGCTTATGCCGCGTATTTAACCCGTCATATTGGAGAAGCAATTGTCCGGAAAGGAAGTTGTAATCTGGTTTTGGTTGGTGGGAATTCGCCGAAGCGGGTCTATCAATTGCTCACCAAACCACCTTACCGGAATGCCGTTGCCTGGGATAAAGTTTATTTCTTTTTTGGGGATGAGCGTTATGTTCCTTCAGACCATGATCGGAATAACGCCCGCATGGCTCAGGAAATCCTGCTGCAACCACTCGGTATTGATCCGCGGAAGATTTTCAGGATGGATACCTCGCTTCCACCCGAGGAGACCGCAAATCGATATGCCCTGCAAATCGAAACCCATTTTAAGGGCACCTCCCCCTCTTTTGATCTAATCCTGCTCGGCCTGGGCGACAATGCACACACGGCTTCTCTTTTCCCGGGTAGTTCCGTACTGTCCACCCTGGAGCCTACCGTGTTATCATTGTATGTGCCGGAAGAACAAGAATTCCGCATCACCATGTCCGCACCATTGATCAATCAGGCACAACGAGTTTCTTTTCTGGTTTTTGGGGTGGCAAAAGCATTGGCTGTCCATCAGGTCATCGAGGGTGACCCGGATATCATGAAATATCCGGCCCAGCTCATTCAACCAATACACCATCCGGTCGACTGGTATCTGGATACTCCGGCAGCGGCGCTGCTTTAGATAACACAGGAATCATGAATCAGGAAATTGCCCGTTTAGATGCCCAAACTTCCGGTCGGGAGAATTGGCTGAAGTGGGGACCCTATTTATCCGAGAGGCAATGGGGTACCGTCCGCGAAGACTATTCGGCAGATGGAGATGCCTGGAATTATCTTTCTCACGATATGGCCCGGTCCCGGGCATACCGCTGGGGGGAAGATGGGATAGCTGGAATTAGTGATGACCGGCAATTGCTCTGCTTTGCCGTTTCCTATTGGAATGGACGTGACCCCATCCTTAAAGAACGGTTATTCGGACTGACCAATACGGAGGGAAATCATGGAGAAGATGTAAAAGAAGTATACTTCTACCTGGATAATACGCCGACGCATGCGTGGATGGAGCACCTTTATCTGTATCCCTGCCAGGAATATCCGTACGATGAGCTCGTCCGGGTAAATGCGACGAGAAACCGGTACCAATCCGAATACGAACTGACCGATACCGATACCTGGCTTAAGGGTGGTTGGTTTGCGTGCCGTACTCGCTACGCCAAAGCATCTCCCGAAGACATCCTAATAGAGATCCAAATATCAAATCATAGTCAGGAAGCCCAATCCATTACGGTTTTACCCACCATCTGGTTCCGCAATACCTGGCTACTCGACAGTAATCGGCCGGTGATTGAGCCATTCGGACAGGGCGTTAAGGCAAATCATCCGGAATTGGGTGAAATGTACTTCTGGTATGAACCTGCGCAGGATGTGCTGTTTACCGAAAACGAAACCAATGTAGAAAGGTGCTTCGGATTGACTAATAGTACACCATACGTCAAGGATTATTTTCATCGGGTCATTTGTAATGGAGAACAGGTAGCTATTGGGAACAAAAATAGCGGAACGAAGGCCGCACCAGTCTATGTTCTAAATTTAGATCCAGGTAAAAATTCTACTATTCGGCTTAGAATTACCAATTATGTATTGGATAATGCATTAAAGGAAGAAAGTTTTTCCAAAATATTTAGTAAAAGAAAAAAAGAAGCCACCAACTTTTATAAGCAGGTCTTTAAGCGCTTTAATAAGGAAAACATTTCTGATGCGGAACGGCTGATTCGTCGTCAAGCGTTGTCCGGGTTGTTATGGAACAAACAATTTTATCGATACCAGGTGGCTGCCTGGCTGGATGGTGATCCGGGTTTGCCCCCTCCGCCTTCCGGACACGACCACATCCGAAACACGGACTGGAGAAACGTAAATGCTTCTGACGTTATTTCCATGCCGGATACCTGGGAATATCCATGGTTTGCTGCCTGGGATCTTGCCTTCCAGTGTGTTGCCTTAGCCGCTATCGATCCCCAGCTGGCTAAACAGCAGTTGTTACTGTTACTCCACGAATGGTATCAGCACCCCAACGGTAAAATTCCGGGATACGAGTGGTCTTTCGACAGCATCAATCCGCCCATACACCCCTGGGCTGCGCTGGAAGTCGTCCGAATGGAATCGCACATGACCGGGAAGCCTGTGGATTGCGATTTTCTAAAACGGCTATTTCAAAAATTATCGCTCAATTTTACCTGGTGGGTTGCCCGGGAGGACAGCAATGGAAATAACGTGTTTGAAGGCGGATTTTTAGGCTTGGATAACATAGCCCTGTTTGATCGCGAAAATAACGTCCCGCCCGGATGTACCCTCGAACAAGTGGACGGTACGGCGTGGATGGCCTTTTATAGCCTGCATATGTTGGAAATTGCCCTGACCCTGGCTGCAGATGATCCGGCTTATGAAGATATGGCCATTAAATATTTTGAACATTTTGTCAGCATAGCTTCCGCTCTGAATGGCATGGCTTCGGAACTTTGGGATGATGCAACCGGCTTTTTTTACGATCATCTAAAACATGGTTCGGAGATCCTGCCATTACGTGTCCGCTCCTTGGTTGGTTTGAGTACGTTGTTCGGCGTCACCATATTAAAACAGCAATACCTGGAAAAAGTACCCGGTTTTTCCCGGCGGCTTGATCATTTTGCCCGAGAGCGGCATGTGCGCCATCAATACATTGTTTTTGAGGCGTCTGACCAGACCGGAGATGTCCTTTTGTCCCTGGTTCCTCTGGATCGCCTGCGCAGGATCCTTCATGCACTTTTTGATGAGCAAGAATTTTTAAGCCCATTTGGAATTCGCTCGGTATCCAAATATCATCAGGATCACCCTGTAGAAATGAATATCAACGGGCATCAGTTCGGATTGAAGTATGAACCGGGTGCAAGCGAATCCGGGTTATTTGGGGGCAACTCAAATTGGCGGGGACCAATCTGGATTCCTACCAATTACCTGCTGATTCATGGGTTGCGCACGTATCATCAGTTTTACGGGAAATCTTTATCCGTTGAAATTCCATCGAATTCTGGAAGATTACTGGATCTGGAAGAAGCGTCCCGGGATATTGCCAACCGGCTATTGTCTCTTTTTTCTCTTAACCAGCAAGGTGGCCGGCCGGCACACCAGGATTTAACTTTTTTACAGCAACCGGAATACCGAGATCTGGTGTTATTTTATGAATACTTTCATGCTGAGACCGGAAAAGGTTTAGGAGCCTCGCACCAGACAGGATGGACAGCTCTCGCCGGGATCTTGTAATGATCAGACAACTTTTTCTTTTAATTTTTTCTTCAGGGCAAATAACTCATCCCGGTACTGGGCAGCCGCGATAAAATCCAGTTCTTTAGCCGCCTTCCGCATTTTGTCTTCGGTCTCTGTGATCACTTTATCCAATTGATCCCTGGTCATGTAATCCACAATCGGGTCTGCGGCTATCGATGGCTCGTCGGGTTCAATGTATGCCCTTGATTTACCCTGTCCGCGGATATCCAGGATGGATTTTTGGGCGAGAATTTCTTCTTTCGTCTTGGTAATGGTCGTTGGCGTAATGCCATGCTCTTCGTTGTAGGCCATTTGAATACTTCGGCGGCGGCTGGTCTCATCCATGGTCTGTTGCATCGAATCGGTGACTTGATCGGCATAGAAGATGACCAATCCATTGGCATTCCGGGCAGCTCGTCCAGCAGTCTGGGTCAGCGAGCGGTCGTTACGTAAAAATCCTTCTTTATCTGCATCCAGGACGGCAACCAGGGAAACCTCTGGCAAGTCCAGACCTTCTCGCAATAAGTTAACGCCAACCAGTACATCAAATCCTCCCAGTCGCAAATCGCGGATGATTTCCACCCGATCCAGGGTGTCGACCTCCGAATGTATATAGCGTACCCGGATATGCAGTTTTGCCAGGTATTTCGTGAGTTCTTCTGCCATCCGCTTGGTCAACGTGGTAACCAGGATTCGCTCATTGCGTTCAATGCGTACATTGATTTCTTCCAGAAGATCATCGATCTGATTGAGTGAAGGACGTACTTCGATAGGCGGATCCAGCAAGCCAGTAGGCCGGACAATTTGCTCGACCACGACGCCACCGGTTTGTTCCAGTTCATAATCCCCCGGGGTTGCACTAACGTAAATAACCTGGTTGATCAGTCCTTCAAATTCGTTGAAATTAAGCGGTCGGTTATCCAGGGCTGAGGGCAACCGAAAACCATAATTCACCAGATTTATTTTTCTCGCCCGGTCACCACCCCACATCCCTCTCACCTGGGGAATCGTGACATGACTCTCATCAATCACCATGAGATAATCGTCCGGAAAATAATCAAGCAGACAGAACGGACGCGTTCCTTGCTGTCTGCCATCAAAAAAGCGGCTATAGTTCTCGATGCCGTTGCAATAACCCAATTCCCGCATCATCTCCACATCAAATGCCACTCGCTCTTTAATGCGCTTGGCTTCCAGATACCTTCCTTCCTGTTCAAAGAAACGTTCATGTTCTACCAGTTCATCTTCAATATCACGGATGATCATTTTCAGGCGGTCCTTAGGAGCGATGTAAAGATTAGCCGGAAAAATAGCGGCATGGGTCAGGTCTTCCAGATGTTTTCCGGTTTCCGGATCGATCATTTCAATACCTTCAATCTCGTCCCCAAAAAATGTAATCCGGTAGCCATAGTCAATATAAGGCAGGTTAATCTCGACACTGTCGCCCCTAACGCGGAACTGACCACGCGTCATCATGAGTTCGGTACGGCTATAAAGACTTTCGACCAGACGGTATAAAAACTGATTGCGCGCCAGGACCTTACCGGTCTCTATACGAATGATCCCGGCTTTATAGTCCTCCGGGTTTCCCATGCCATAGATGCAGGATACCGACGCTACGATGATTATGTCCCGTCGGCCGGAAAGCAATGTCGAAGTAGCCCGCATACGTAATTTATCGACTTCTTCATTGATCGAAAGGTCCTTCTCAATGTAGGTATCCGATACGTGGATGTAGGCTTCCGGTTGATAGTAATCGTAATACGATACAAAATACTCTACGGCATTATTTGGAAAAAATTCCTTGAACTCTGCATACAGCTGGGCTGTGAGGGTCTTATTATGGGTGAGTACCAGCGTCGGTTTTTGAACCTCGTTGATCACATTGGCCACCGTAAACGTTTTTCCAGATCCGGTCACACCCAGCAGGACCTGTGATTTTTCTCCCTGATCAATTCCTGCCACCAATTGACGAATTGCTTCCGGCTGATCGCCGGTGGGATGATACTTGGATTCCAGTTGATACGACATGATAACTATTGGTCAAAAACCATAAAAATACGAACATTCATGCCATGGTTGAGGTTTCAAAAAGCGATAGGTTTTTGTGTATACGCATCGAGATCCGGGTAACTAACCCGATTTTGTGCAAGATTTAGCCATCCCCTGATGACAGAACAAATTTATTCGGGCACTGTGCCCTTACACTACAAGCGATATGGAGAGGAACACGAAAAAACCATCGTGATCCTGCATGGTCTTTTTGGAAGCCTGGACAATTGGCATACGTTTGCACGGCGCTTGAGTAGCATTTATCAAGTCATTACCGTGGACCTCCGCAATCATGGCCGCTCTCCCCATACCGATGCATTCGATCTGGAAGTCATGCGGGATGATCTATTGCGATTATGGGATGATTTGGGCTTGAGTAAGGCTGTCCTGATGGGACATTCGCTGGGAGGCAAAGTCGCTATGTCATTTGCTACGGCATATGCAGATCGTTTAGCTGCGATTGTAGTGCTGGATATCAGTCCCCGCAGTTACCCGCGTGGCCATGATGTATATTTTAATGCAATGTTATCCATGCCATTAGACCTGGATAACCGGCAGGATGCAGAAAAATGGCTTGCTAAAACCGTTGACAGTGTTGCCATCCGTCAATTTCTGTTGAAAAATCTCGAACGGACGAATAATGGATTTGACTGGAAGTTTAATCTTAGGGTCCTTTACGATGAATACAATGCAGTCATTGGACCGGTTGAAATCCTTCACCCGATTGGACTACCGGCATTATTTGTTCGCGGTGATAAATCAACCTATATCACGGAGGATGATTTAGCTTTGATCCGGGAAACGTTTTTGAATGTAGATATCGTTACTATTGAGAATGCCGGACATTGGGTTCATGCCGAAGCGCCCGACACTTTGCTGGCCGTTCTGACGTCATTCCTTAATGATCACTTTTAGTCACCATTTGAATTCTTTCTATGCGCAAGATGACTCGTATCCTTCTCCCGGTCCTGATCCTCATGCTGATGGCATTTGCAGAAACGCCTAATAAGTATTTTGAGATCAGTAAGAACATTGAAATCTTCACCAATCTTTATAAAGAACTGAATCTTTATTATGTGGATGAGGTCGATCCTGCGAAGCTGATGCGGATTGGTGTCGACGCAATGCTGGAACATCTGGATCCCTATACCAACTATTTTTCTGAAAACCAGATTGAGGGCTGGCGCTTTATGTCCGAAGGTCGTTATGAGGGTTTGGGCGCCGAGACGAAACTAATCGATAATTACCTTACCATTACGGATCTGATCGATGGCGCTCCGGCGGAAACTTCCGGTCTGAAAATCGGAGACCAGATCATTAAAGTAGATGGAAGATCCACGGAGGGGAAAAACAAGGTTGAGGTGGAAACCATGATGCGCACGGTTCCGAGTCCTGAAATCAAACTGGAAGTGGTTCGCATTGGGCAAAAGAAAGCTTTACCAATCACGTTGACCCGGTCAGAGATCAATGACAGTAATGTGCCTTATCATGGTATGGTCGCAGACGGAATAGGTTATGTGATCTTAACCACATTTACCGAAAATGCCGGGAAAAATGTGGGGGATGCCATCCGTGATCTGAAGAAGGAAAATCCGGAATTAAAAGGAGTCATTCTTGACTTACGCAATAATGGAGGAGGATTACTGCGTGAAGCGGTCAGCATCTGCAACTTGTTCATTCCAAAAGATGCGTTGGTGGTGACGACCAGAGGAAAGGTACAGGAATGGGACCGTGAGTTCAAAACTACCGGTGTTACTGCTTTTCCGGATCTACCGGTTACGGTTCTGGCTAATAAAATGACTGCATCCGCATCGGAGATCGTTTCCGGAGTATTGCAGGATTACGACCGGGGAATTATCATCGGACAGCGTACCTATGGTAAAGGGCTGGTGCAGAACACCCGGGATATTGGCTATAATTCACAGCTTAAACTGACCACAGCGAAATATTATATTCCCAGTGGCCGCTGCATCCAGAGCGTCGCCTATCAGGATGGTGAACCGGTGGATGTACCGGATGATCAACGGGCTGCATTTAAGACTCGTAATGGTCGTAAAGTCCTGGATGGTGGTGGAGTAACTCCCGATATTAAAATGGATCCTGTTGATGTTCCGGATCTGATCGGTCAACTGGAGGCGCAGAATATGATCTTTAAATATGTCAACTCCTATCAGCAAAGCCATGAAAGTATCGGTGATCCCCAAGAATTCCGTTTCGATGATTTTGAGGGCTTTATCCAGTTCTTGCAGACGTATGGTTTTGTTTACCACAATCCCGCCTACCGCAAACTGGACGAAGCCGTAGCCGTCATGGAAAAGGATCGGCAATCCGATTATTTGCCTCAGCTTCAACAACTGCAAAACGAATTAACGCAGAACAATGATGCGGTATTCAATGCCGATAAGGAAATAATCCTCAAAACCATTGCCTCTCAAATCATCGCCCGTTATTACCCGGAGAAAGACAAAATATTGTATAAACTGCGGCACGATAATGAAGTAAAAAAGGCCATAGAGGTGCTAGAGGATGCAAATGGTTATCAACAAATACTGGCAGGAAAGTGATTAATGGCGAGAATCTGCCGGTTTTGCTCCATTTAGAAACCGCTGAGCAAGGGTGTTCGGTAGCGCTAAGTCGCGGTGAAGAATTGGTGTACACCTCCTTCGATGAACATTCATTTCAGCAAACTTCTCAGCTCCCTATCCTCATTAAGGAAGCTTTTGAACAGCAGCATTTACAATGGGACCAGGTCTGTGGTGTTTCCATTTGTGACGGTCCTGGATCCTACACCGCTTTACGGGTCGGGGCTTCAATGGCCAAGGCGATATGTTATGCATACCATCTTCCATTAATAGCAATTCCCACGCTCGATCTTGTTTTCCAGTCTATGTTGAAGACCGTTGCTGAAGAAATTTACGTGACGACACTTGACGCTCGACGTGAGCGGGTATTCTATGCCCTGTACGATGCATCAGGGGCCCTTCTTGCAGGACCTGATATCAGTAGGATTGATCATTTGATCGAACAGTTGGAGGTATCGCCGGTCCGGGTAGGTGGTAGCGGACTGTTAAACCACCCGGAGCTGTGGGTTCACGCCGAGAAAAGAATTGTCAGGGATGCGGGGCGTTATTCTGCTGCCCATATGATTCTACCCGCCTATAAGCGATACGTACAGGGAATCGTTGAGGACCTGAATGCCTATGCCCCAAATTATTTGCTTAGTCCCAATATTACCAAGCCGAAAGCCGCCAGATAATTCCCTTACGACGCATTGCTGCTACTTATTCGGACGCTTTTCCAACGATTTTACCTGCAATTTGGAACCTGGAATCATCTATTAACGTTTATCGTAATACCAATGCATTAAAAGAATTGATAATGTATAATGGACCTATGGCTGATGATGGTTTGAAGGAATTATAGGGATTTTGTGTGCTTTGTAAAAGCTATACGAAAGAACGGATGACCTGGAAGATGCAGAATAACAAAAGATGTAAAGATGCATGATACAAGCAATAGCGCCTGGAGAGCCATTTTCAGGCACTATGACTACCTATATATAGCTAATCTGTATACATATTCAACCAATTCATATAAATATGTGTTGAATGTGATAACATTATAATTTAAAAAGTTTTCTAATAAGTGAGTTTGGTACAGTTTTGGTTGCAGTTATAGCTGATTCCTTGACCGTAAAACCATCTTGTATGAAAAAGCAGAAAAATGAAATTGTTTCGTTAAAGAAAGGAGGTAAGGAGATCCAGCTAGACTATGCTGATCTCCGTAAAGCAGTGTTGGTACTGCGGGCTGTCAACCACAAACTACGTCAACGCATCATTGATTTATTGGAAGAAAACGATTCGATGACGGTAACCGACATTTACATTAAACTAAGGCTGGAGCAATCGGTAGCCTCCCAACATTTAGCCATCTTAAGACGTGCTGGTGTAGTTACAACTGAACGGCAAGGAAAATTTATTTATTACCGTATCGACCGTGATAGACTTGCACAAATTTCGAGATTGGTTGAAGAATTAGCTGATTAAACCGTTTGTTGATGGTGAATTTTACATCTCTTTGAAATTCAATGTATTAGCTTATAGGTATTTTGATTTAGACATGGGCCAAAAGAGGGATTGAAGTACAACAACGCTTCAATCAGTTACAAATTGCAAGTTTTTTTAATGTTTTGCTTTGTAGATTCATTCATTTGGCGCATATTTGTCCAGCTAGACTTAATAATTCAAAATACTTAAAGCTGCAATATGAGAAGGACTAAGGTTACTTTTGACAATGAAAAGCTACAGGTTTCGACAGAGATTATGCGTGCGTTAGCCCATCCCTTAAGACTTCGCATATTAGAATTCATCGATCGAAATGGTAAGATCAATGTGAACAAAATCTATAACACCCTGAACTTAGAACAATCGATCACCTCCCAGCACCTGAAGGTGTTGCGTCTTGCCGGCGTTGTCAAACAACAAAAGCAAGGTAAATATGTATTGTATTCCATCGAATACGATCTGGTCGAAAGAGCTTCCCGGGCGGTGAATAACTTCCTGGGCAAAGCATAAAAAGATACAACGCGCCTGGTCATCCGATCGGGCGCTTTTCATTTGCAGCTGCATCCATCAACTCGTGCCTTTCTTTCGTTATCTTTAGTGTACGTGAAACTAAAGACGTGAGCCATGAAGCACATCCTTCTTTCCCTTTTCCTGCTATCCCTTATGAATACCCTCTCTACCGCACAATCCGGGCCGATAGGGACCTGGAAAACCATTGACGACGCCACCGGTGAGGCTAAAAGTTATGTCGAGATCTATGAAGATCAGGGCAAGTATTTCGGTAAGGTCGTTAAGCTTCTCAAATCTGCTCCTGATAAGCGGTGCACCGAATGTACCGGAAAGAAAAAAAATCAACCCCTGATCGGACTGGTGGTGATTGAAGGTTTGGAGCCGTACAAGGATTATTGGTCGAATGGCACGATTATGGATCCGGAAAACGGTAGCGAATACCGCTGCAGCATCTGGTTTGAACCCGGCAATTCCCAGGAACTGAAAGTGAGAGGAAAGCATTGGACCGGACTTTACCGGACCCAAACCTGGTACCGTGTCCCAGCGGATAAGTAGCGCTTGTATTGCCGCTTAATCAATTGGTCTTCAATCCTTTCATTTTTTTTACATCGAATACAATAAATGAATATCCTCCTGTGTTATTTATAGGAAGTTTAAAAAAATCAAAACCAATTTCTGCGTATGAAGCATGATTTTACACCTGAAGATTTAGTACGTTTTCTATATCAAGAAACCTCCCCAGAAGAAACTGTACTGCTACAACAAGCACTTGTGAATGATCAGGAGCTAAATGATCAGTATGTTGAACTTAAAGACGGCAAAAATGCACTTCCGACTGCAGCAATCCGTCCTTCTCTGTCTAGCATCGAACGCATACTGAAATACAGCTCTACGATTCTGTCACCTGCCACGTTGTAAGCATAGCGACTCTGTAGTAGTTCGAAATCGTACAAATGCCGAATGCCTTTCATGAATTCGTGAAGGGCATTCGGTATTTTTACACCCACCTATACCCTATTTATTCCTGAAAAATACCGGGTTAAATAGTACCTTCGTTTTATATATTACCTTTTTAAATATCAAACTAAGATGGGTAACGAAAGAGATGAAAAACTAAAAGCTTTACGGCTTACAGTAGATAAACTGGAAAAGACCTACGGGAAAGGAACCGTCATGAAGCTGGGAGACCAGCAAGTGGTCGAGATAGACACCATTCCTACCGGTTCCATCGGGCTGGACATTGCCCTGGGGATCGGCGGATTACCCCGGGGACGCGTGGTAGAAATTTATGGTCCGGAATCTTCCGGTAAAACAACCTTGGCCATCCATGCCATCGCAGAATGCCAGAAAAAGGGTGGTATCGCTGCTTTTATTGACGCCGAACACGCCTTTGACCGCTTTTATGCAGAGAAACTTGGCGTTGATGTTGAAAATCTGTTAATCTCCCAGCCAGATAATGGGGAACAAGCCCTGGAAATTGCCGAGAACCTGATTCGCTCCGGAGCGATTGACATTATTGTCATTGATTCTGTTGCCGCTCTGGTTCCACGGAGTGAGATTGAGGGTGAAATGGGTGATTCAAAGGTTGGTTTACAGGCCCGCCTGATGTCCCAGGCTTTACGTAAACTGACGGCTACCATTGGACGTACCGGCTGTTGCTGCATATTTATCAATCAGCTAAGAGAGAAAATTGGTGTCTTATTCGGCAATCCGGAAACAACAACGGGTGGTAATGCCCTGAAGTTTTATGCGTCCATTCGTCTCGATATCCGCCGTTCCGGTTCACCAATTAAAGATCGCGAAGGAAATCTGATCGGTAACAGCGTAAAAGTCAAAGTAGTTAAAAACAAACTGGCACCGCCGTTCAAGATTGCAACATTTGATATCATGTACGGACAGGGCATATCGAAAACCGGTGAATTGATCGACTTGGGTTCTGAACTGGATATTGTTCAGAAAAGCGGTTCCTGGTTTAGCTATGAGGGCACAAAAATTGCCCAGGGTCGGGATGCAGCCAAACAATTTATGGATGACAATCCGGAAGTTGCCCAGGACGTTGAACGCAAGATTAAAGAGCGCTATGTTGGTGTTGTCGCTGGTGGAGACGAAGACGCTTCTGACGATTAATTAAGTGGATCGCAAGGAATAAGTACTATTTATCGGTCCACTCGAGCGTTTTAATCAGTTCCATCACGTCTTGCTCGATAAAATTAGCAATCGGCTGGATGGAATCCGGGTTCACCTTTGCATAAAAATATAGGGATCCTTTGAAGAAGTGTTCGGTACTATCGGTTAGAAAAAACTGAACCGGTGAGGCAGCAGGACCTTCAAAATTGAACACTACCCCACCGGTGCCATCCGGTTTGTGGATCACTTCTTCTCCGCTATAATTCGACCGGTAGTTGACTTTATCCACGATTTCAAAGGCATCACTGATGTATTTATCCAGATCCTCTGGTTTATTGATCGGCACATAACTGCAATGAATTCGCCCGTTGAACTCCGGGAAAAAGATATCAAACCAGCACGTGGCATTCTGTTGGTTCGATTGCCGGTTGGACGGATTTTCATCGATCGTAGCGTAACTCGGATACGCAAAGGTCAGTGGACAACCGGTCACATGAAATGGCTGATACCCTTTTTGCGGAAAGGTGATTTTAGGATAAGCTCTGGGTTTGGGAATGTAACTCTGCTCATGGCTGCAAGCCAATATAACCACTGCTGAAAAAATGATGACGGACCAGGCTGTACGCATTGTGTTCATATCTTGGTTAATTGGACTTTCTCTATTCTTCGTTTACTCACCGTTAATACTTTCAGTTTGAAGTGCGGGAAAGAAATCTCCCGATTCACTTTGGGGATTTGTCCGGTCACCTGCAGGATTAAGCCGGCCAGTGAGTCGGCATCATCGCGCCAGGTATCAAAATGACCAATATCCAGTCCAACGATCTTTATCACATCATTGATCAACGTTTTACCCTCAAAAATGAAGTTCTGATCATCCAATTGGATGTATTCCAACTCTTCCTTATCATCAAACTCATCCCGGATGTCACCAATCACCTCTTCCATGATATCCTCAAGGGTCGCTAGTCCAAGAGTGCCTCCAAACTCGTCCACGACGATGGCCATATGTAATTTCCGGGATTGAAAATCTTTAAGAAGTTCATTGATTTTGCGCGATTCCGGCGTATACAACACTTCTTTACGGACTAATCCCAGCCAGGCATAATCCTCACCTTCATGCAGGTGCTGTAAAAGGTCTTTAACATAAAGAATGCCAAGAATGTGGTCAAGATCTTCCTCATAGACCGGCAGGCGGGAAAACCCTGAATCTCTGACCGTTTTCAGCAAATCCTTGTAGGATATATTTTGCTCTACGGCAACAACATCCATGCGGGATCGCATAACCTGGGTGACACTGACCTCACTGAATTTCACGATACTTTTTAACATATCCACCTCTTCGTCGGAGCTGGGATCCTGACGAACCGTCAGTTCGATGGCATGATCGATATCCGCTTTTAATGAAACCTGCCGGTTTCGAGCCAGGCGTTTTTCCAGGCCTTTGGAGAAATTGACGAAAAAGGTGCTTATCGGCGCCAGGACATTGGATAAAACATTCAGGGGAGTAGCCATAAAACGAGCAAGCCCAATGTTATGAATGTTGGCGTAGATCTTGGGCGTTATCTCTCCGAATAATACGAGTATAAACGTGACCAAAACTACAGTGACCAGTATTTTGATGAAAACAGCCATGCTTACTGCATCCAACTGCATTCCAACGCGCGCTACGACCTGGACCAGCTGTTGGGCCATGGATTCAAAAAAGGCATCACTGAATAAAATGCTCATCATATGATTGGCGAGCAAGACGATGGCAATGTTGAGGGTATTGTTAAGTATCAGAATCGTCGCCAGCAGTCGGCGTGGTTTTTCCAGCAAGGCCATGATTCGCTTGCTTGTCTGGGAGTTCTCCTCGTGAAGTATCTTTTGCTCGTTCGGGCCCAGTGAAAAATAAGCTATCTCCGATCCCGAGATCAGTGCAGAGCCAAAGAGGAGCAGGACGACAATGAACAGGTCCAGAAAAATAAGGGGCGAAATTTGAATCAATATGAGCAGAAGATGGTATGATTCAGATAAGTCCGGTTCCAAGACGATGCGATTAGTTCAACAAGCTGGATTAGAATGGTAGATCGTCATCTTCCATATTGGAGATGTCCTCCGAAAATGAAGAGCTGCCTTTCGAACTGCCCGACCCCGATGGTGGACTGGCCGTATAGGATTCTTCCGTCGGAAACGTGTCGCTATAGCCTGTCCGGCTTCCACCTTCTTTGCGATCCAATATGCGAAAGGTGTTGGCTACAACTTCTGTGATGTAGCGATCCACCCCATTGTTATCCTGATATTTCCGATGGGTTAATTTACCTTCGACAAAAACCAGACTACCTTTTTGCAGCGATTTCTCGGCCCGCTCGGCCAGCGAACGCCAGACTACGACATCGTGCCACTCGGTGATGGTCTGCCATTCACCATTTTTATCCCGGTAACTTTCATTGGTAGCAACCGGAAATTTGGCAACCATAGCTCCATTTTCCAGGGTGCGAACCTCTGGATCCCTGCCGAGATTACCGATCAGTATAACTTTATTGACCATGCTTATTGATGTATAGCATTTAAATATATTGAATAATCCATTAAATAACAATGGACTACCTTTGGGAACGCAAAGTTAGGTAAGTTTTTGATTTTAACACGTTCAAATCCCGTATGCTGAGGTAAGTCCAGCCCATTCAATAGGTGAAAACAGGCATGGATTACCTGGTGCGAAAGGATTTGTTTATAAATCTTTGAGGTATTTTCAGTATTCCAATCTACCAATTGGAATTTATTTAGAAATAATTTCTGGATATCAGCCGAATGTACAGAAGAAAGCGTTTCAACAAGAGGAAATTGATACAGTTGTTGCCAGATGTCATTGCCGGTACGTTGTTCGATCCATGTCATCCCGGATTGATCGACCGGTACCAGGTAATGAAAGTAACGATGACGCTTTAAGATGGTCTGTTTGGCAGGTGGGTACATGGATACTTCGCTCTTTTGGTAGGCCTGACAATGTATCTTTAAAAGACAATTATCACAATCCGGTTGTTTGGGTGTGCACTGCATCGACCCGAAATTCATAATCGCCTGATTAAAGGATGCTGCTTGATCCGTGGGCAACAACTTTTGGGCAAGTTCCTGATAGACCTTTCTACCACCACTACTAAAAAAGTCCGCATTGGGCGTAAATAATCTGGATAATACCCGGTAAACGTTGCCATCCAGGACGGCTTTAGGCTCCCCAAATGCAAAGGAGGAAATGGCTGCCGCCGTATACGGACCAATTCCTTTCAGGGATAACCATGCTTCATAGGTTTGAGGAAACGCCCCGTCAAAATCTTCAACGATGGTTCGTGCAATCCGGTGCAGGTTTCGTGCCCGGGAGTAATAACCCAGTCCCTGCCAGGCATGCAGGACCTCATCCTCTGAAGCTTTTGCCAGATCAATGATCGTAGGAAATAAGTTTACGAACCGCTGATAATAGGGCAAGCCTTGTTCTACACGTGTCTGTTGAAGTATGATTTCTGAAAGCAAGGTTTCGTAGGGGCCTTTACCTTTCCAAGGCAAGGGCCTGGGATGATCCTGGTGCCAGTCCAATAACAACTGCCCTATTTCCGACTCCCGTGCAGGGGATGATGACTTCATCCCTTTAAGATCCTTCTTATTGGAGAAATTAATCCTTTGATCTGGTATCGTATATGGATGGATACCGTCTTTGAATTTGATTTTTGAGCGCTTTTCTGGCGAAGAAAATCCGGCTTTTGACCGTGCCCAGAGGCAAATCCAATTTATCCGCAATTTCCTGGTATTTATAGCCTACATAGTGCATCTCAAATGGGATACGTATGCTGTCATCCAGGTCAACGATCATGCTGTTCAATTCATCCATCATGATCTTGGTATCCGCGCTGTTAAAAATAATGCTGGTCCCTGAATTCAGATAATAGAGATTATCTGTCGTGTCAATGATGGTGTTGGCCTTTACTTTCTTCCGGTAATTGTTGATGAAGATATTCTTCATGATGGTCATGATCCAGGCCTTGAAGTTCGTGCCCGGAACAAATTTATCCTTGTTGCTTAATGCCCGGAATGCCGTTTCTTGGTACAGGTCTTGTGATTCTTCAACATCTTTGGTCAAATTATACGCAAAGGCGTGGAGCACATTGGTTAATTTCAGCAATTGATGATTGAATTCAATGGTGGACATATAGTTTAGTTTTGTCTAACAAATTTACGATATACTTAAACAAAAGACAACTGGAGGTTAATCAAGTCATGGGTTGAAGTTAAACAAGATTTTACATTCATGCTTGTCTTTTTTAAGACAAATTCTAAATAAGCTATTTAACACCCTGTTAATCAGTGCGTTGAAGTGGTGATTTTTCAACTACTGCTTCAAACCCTTTCAAAAATTTTTGAAATTCCTTAACAGTATTTACGCTTTATTTAACCTTTCCATAACAAAGGTTATTCCTGTGCGCGCCGCACCATGAACCAGGCAACGACCGCAAAGACCAGGTTTGGTGCCCATACGCCCAGCCAGGGCGTAACCTTAGGGTCCATAGCAAATGTGGTCGAAAACCGGGACAAAAAGATGTAAAGCGAGCCAATCATGACCCCTTGTGCCAAATGAAGACCTGTGCCTCCCCGAACCTTGCGGGAAGCGACTGCTACCCCGATGATGGTCAAAATAAAGATGGATATCGGATCCGCTGTCCGTTTGTAATATTCAATCTCGAATGGTCTGGTATTCCCTGCACCCCGAAATTTTGCCCGGTCCAGATATGCTTCGATTTGCGGAGAAGTGAGGCGCTTCTGGTCATTCTGCCAGGAGACAAAGTCTTCCGGATAAATGTTAAGGGTTGTATCTAGACGCGCGTTACGTTGAATCTCAAAGGTCTCCTTGGTTCCATCAAACAATCGGGTTTCCATATCGGTTAACAACCAATGATTGGGTGGGCCCTGGTATTGCATGCGCTTGGCCATGACAATCTTTACGAGGTTGTTGTCCTGATAGGTTTCAAACCGCAAATCATTTGCTGTGGTGTCCAGCGTATTGTAGCTATTGATGTACACTTTGGTATCCGGAGAGATAAACATATGGGTTGCACGAACCCTGGTGCTGGCTTGCTGACGTTCGATGTATTTATTCATAAAGTCCAGCTTGATGCGGTTCGTCTGAGGCAAAAAGTAATGGTTGCCCAGGTAAAGGAACAGCGCGATCACCCCCGCTCCCATCAAAAATGGACGGCTTATGCGCATAAAACTGAATCCGCTTGAAAACATGGCGACGAATTCGGAGTTTTTAGCCATCCGCGAACAAAAGAACACCACCGAGATCAACGCAAATAAAGGCCAGAGGATACTGTTGATATCCGGCAAATAAGTCGGGTAATATTGAAGGAGGATCTCGCGGGTGGTAACCGGTGATTCTACAAACCGTTCAACTTTTTCACTAAAGTCAATCACTACCGCAATGATGGAAAAGAGAAATGCCGTGAAGAAAAAGGTCTTCAGGTATTTTTTCATCAGATATGCATCCAATATGCCCATTACAACCGCTTTACCACTTTTTCCAACATTGACCGCTGCCAATCGGTGAAGGTACCATCCAGTATATGACTACGAGCCGTTTTAACCAACCACAGGAAGAAACCCAGGTTTTGCATGGATGCCAAGCGCGCACCCAACATTTCTCCGGTTCGGACCAGATGATGCAAATATGCTTTTGAATAACGAGCGGAAGTGGGTACACCGCTGTCCGCATCAATCGGTTCTAGGGCATTCTTCCATTTGGCGTTTTTTATGTTGATGACGCCCTCAGAAGTGTAAATCAACCCGTGCCGGGCATTGCGTGTTGGCAATACACAATCAAAGAAATCTATTCCTAGTCCAATGCTAACGAGCAGATTTTCCGGCGTACCGACTCCCATCAGGTACCGACCCCGATCTACCGGTATCCTGCTGCATACTTCCCGGGTCATTGCATACATATCTTCGTGAGGTTCTCCTACCGATAATCCCCCGATAGCATAGACGGGATTGTCGTAACGTAATACCTCTTCCGTGCTTTCTATCCGAAGATCCGGATAAACTGAGCCCTGAATGATCGGTATGAACAGTTGATCATAACTGTAAGCTACCGGAGTACGTAGGTGTTGGTTCCAACCACGCTCAAGCCAGGCATGAGTAATCTTTAAAGACTTCCGGGCATAATTTTTTTCACACGGATAGGGGGTACATTCATCGAAAGCCATGATCAGGTCTGCGCCGATGGCTCGTTGAACTTCGACATTGTTCTCCGGGGTAAAAAGATGCTTGCTTCCGTCAATATGGGATCGAAACACTGCACCTTCCGGTTTAATTTTTCGCATTTCCGCCAAAGAAAAAATCTGATAACCTCCACTATCAGTCAGGATGGGTTTCTCCCAGCCGATAAACCGGTGCAGTCCACCGGCATTTTGCAACACTTCGGTTCCGGGTCGCAAATAAAGATGGTATGTATTACCCAGAATGACTGATGCCTGAATATCCAGCATCAATTCCTCCTGACTGAGACCTTTAACTGACCCCAGGGTACCCACGGGCATAAAGATGGGTGTAGGGATCGCTCCATGACCAGTCTCCAGGATTCCGGCTCTGGCATTAGACTTTGGGTCTTCTTTATTTACTGTAAATGAAATCATATCAGTAGGCGTACCTTGCCATATCCAGCTTAAGTAAAATAGCCATCATCATACTGAAAGCGAGCAAAGAGGAACCACCCTTGCTGATGAATGGCAACGGAATACCAATAACCGGTACCAGGCCCATGGTCATGCCAATGTTGATGAAAAAATGGATGAACAGAATACCCGCCAAACCATAAGCATATGTCCTGGTAAACGAGGATTTCGCACGCTCTCCGATCATCGTGATCCGAACGAGAAGAATGAGGAACATGGCAATAATACCAAAACTACCCAGGAATCCCTGCTCTTCGCCGATGGTACTAAATATAAAGTCAGTTGATTGTTCCGGAACATAATTCAATTTGGTCAGCGTCCCTTTCAGATAACCTTTACCCTGAAATCCACCGGAGGAAATTGCCAGTTTTGATTGCGACAGGTTGTACATAGATCCCCGTGGATCACTCAGTTCCGGCCTCAGCCAAACGTTAATGCGATCCTGTTGGTGAGGCTCCAATACCCGGTCAAACATAAACCGGGACATATAGCTAAAACCAAGACAGATAAGGATAGAAGGAATGCCCAGGATAAGAATCCTGAACCGGGCTTTACGAAATGCCAGGATCAGTAAGGTCATCAGGAAAATAGCATGTGCACCGATCAGTTCCTGTTGCCAACCCAGTCCGAGACCAATAACACTGGTAATGGACAGTGCAGCATAGGTTATCCACCAGGCCCAATGTCTCTTTTCCTGCAATAGGTAGATTGCCGAAGAGACCGCAAGGATCAGTACGAACACGGAACCGACGGTATAGATGAGGGACAGGATAAATAACGTGATAAAAATTCCTGCTATCACATAAATCCAGTGCGTCAGACCTTCCCGGTACAGAACCAGAAAAAATGACAAGTAAACCAGTGCCGATCCCGGGTCTGGTTGCAGAATGATCAATACCGCAGGGAGCAGTATGATGCCGATGCTGACGAATATGTGTTTTCGATTGCGCAACTTGGTTTTGTGGTAGCTCAGGTAACTCGCCAGTGCCAGGCAGGTTCCCATTTTAGCAAATTCGGAAGGTTGCAATGAAAAACCAAAGAGGTTGAACCAGGATGTCGCACCTTTAATCTTGTCTCCAAAAGGCAACACCAATACCAGCAGGGTAAGGGTTAATGCGAAGATGATGTATGCAAAGGTGTTCCAGAACTTAAAATCAATAAAAAAGAAAATCCAGAACACCACCAGGGATACAACCAACAACAACAACTGCTTACCTGCACCATCATTGAAGCTGAAACGGGTGGTATTTGGATCGGAAGAAGATTCGGCTGCATTGATCATCAGCCATCCGATCACGCTTAAACTTAAGTAAAGGAAAAAAGTAAGCCAGTCAATGTGTTTGACCGGTGCCGTTCCTCGTGTAGTCATCAGAAATAATCTTCCTTATTGATTTCTTCTTTTACCAGAACGGCGCTACGGTATTGCTTTTGCAATTGTTGCCGTAAAGCCAGTGCTTCCAGTTTTGACGTAAAAGATCCGACTTTCAAACGATAAAATGGCTCTTCAAAGCTTTGTCTGACCCGGTATTCCGGATATTTGTAAAGAAACCGATCCCGTTCCTGTTCCATTTCACGGCGATCCCGGGTGGATAGGATCTGGATGGTCCAGCCTTCCAGAATCTTATTCTCACGGTTGACATTCCGGTACCAATCGACAACTTTCTGAATGCCCGGATCAATTTCCATGGTTGATTGATCGGAGGTTTGGGCATTCGAATGGAAATACCCAATTACCATCAGAAGTAGTGCCAGTGTCCGGCGAATCCACGATCCGTGTTTATTTTCCATGACAATGCTTGTATTTTTTACCGCTGCCGCAGGGGCAGGGGTCATTGCGACCTACTTTCTTTTCTGTTCTTCTTACCGTTTCTACTTTCTGGTTTTCACGTCCGGCACTCATCGCAGCGCGATGGCGGGCCTCTTCTTCACTTCGATTGGTTTGAACTTTACTGAGGTCTGTTTTTTGTTGGCGTGCTTCCTGGATCGGCTGTCCATCGATCATCAATCGTCCTTTCATCAGGTAAGAAACCACCTCCTCATTGACCTTATAAATGAATTGTTCAAAAAGCTCATAGGCTTCCATCTTATAGACGACAAGCGGATCTTTCTGTTCAAATGAGGCTGCTTGAACCGAATCCTTCAGTTCGTCCATGCTGCGCAGATGTTCCTTCCAGTTTTCATCGATGAGTGCCAGGGTGATCGCTTTTTCGATATCGAGTGTTATCGATTTGCCCTGGGATTTCAAAGATTGATCGATGTCTGCAGAGATGGGCAGCATACGGACGCCATCGGTAAATGGGATGGAGATTCGCTTGTAACGCTGGCCCTCGTTCTCTTTGACGTTTTTTATCACCGGTAACAACAAATCCCGCACATATTGCTGCTTGTGCCGGTAATCTTCCGCGACATATTCTTTGAATTCGTTCATCGTATTCTGAACGGACTGTTCCTTAAAGGCGATGGGGTCCATTTTCGGATCCAATCCAAGGGTATACAGGCTCGCGCGGCGGAACGATTCAAAATCGCCTTCATTGCGGTGGTTCATTACCAGAGACTCAGAGATCGAGCTAAACATATTACTTAGGTCAACGGAAAGTCGTTCTCCCTGGAGCGCGTGATTGCGTTTTTTATAGATCGCTTCCCGCTGGATGTTCATAACATCATCGTATTCCAGCAGTCGTTTACGGATTCCGAAGTTGTTTTCTTCCACCTTCTTCTGTGCACGTTCGATGGATTTTGTGACCATGGAATGTTGGATCACCTCACCATCCTTATGACCCATGCGGTCCATAACTTTTGCGATCCTCTCCGAATGGAACAGACGCATCAGGTTATCCTCCAGGGAGACATAGAACTGGGTTGATCCGGGATCTCCCTGCCGTCCTGAACGACCGCGTAACTGCCGGTCAACCCTCCGTGAATCATGTCTTTCAGTACCAATAATTGCCAATCCTCCAGCTTCTTTGACACCCGGGCCTAATTTAATGTCCGTACCGCGTCCAGCCATGTTGGTTGCTATGGTCACGCGTCCGGATTTACCCGCTTCGGCTACGATTTCTGCCTCACGCTGATGTTGTTTGGCATTCAATACATTGTGGGTAATGCCCCGTAATTGGAGCATACGGCTTAATTTCTCGGAAATGTCTACTGAGGTGGTACCAACCAATACCGGTCTGCCGGCGTTGCTCAGGTTGACAATTTCGTCAATAACGGCATTGTATTTCTCACGCGCTGTCTTAAAGACCAGGTCTTCGCGGTCATCCCTGATAATTGGTTTATTGGTTGGAATAACGACCACGTCCAGCTTGTAGATTTCCCAAAATTCGCTGGCTTCCGTTTCCGCAGTACCCGTCATACCCGCCAACTTGTGATACATGCGGAAATAATTCTGCAATGTAATGGTGGCATAGGTCTGGGTTATATCTCCTACTTTAACATTCTCCTTCGCTTCCAGCGCCTGATGCAATCCATCGGAATAACGTCGACCTTCCATCATCCGTCCGGTCTGCTCATCCACGATTTTTACCTGACCTTCGATCACTACATATTCTTCATCGCGCTCGAAGAGGGTATAAGCTTTTAATAATTGATTAACTGCATGAAGGCGTCTGGATTTTAAGGAAAAATCCTGCATGACTTCCTGGCGGCGTTTGGACAATTCTTCCGATGGCAGACCGGAGTCATTATCCAATTTCATCATTTCAGTAGCAATGTCCGGCAGAACGAAAAAATGTATGTCATTTTCCCCTCGCGCCAGGTATTCCGATCCTTTTTCTGTTAATTCTACGCTGCGGTTTTTTTCATCAATGGTAAAGTACAGGGGCTCATCAACCAGGTGCATGTGTTTTTCCTGCTCCTGCATGTAGAAATTCTCCGCTTTCTGCATGCTGACTTTTACGCCGTCTTCACTTAAAAATTTGATCAGCGGCCGGTTTTTGGGTAAAGCGCGGTGCGCGCGTAAAAGCGCCATCCCAGCCTGTCCTTCTTCGAAACCGGTCTGGTTCTCCTTAAATAACCGTTTTGCCTCGGCCAAATATTCGGTAGCCAACCGTCGCTGTGCTTCAATAAGTCGCTCTACTTTCGGCTTTAGTTCATTGTATTCCTGCTCCTCGGTACCTTCCGGAACCGGTCCGGATATAATCAAAGGCGTTCTGGCATCATCGACCAATACCGAGTCCACTTCGTCGACCATCGCATAATGATGCTTGCGCTGGACCAGTTCTTCCTGAGATCGAACCATGTTATCGCGCAGGTAATCGAAACCAAATTCGTTGTTGGTTCCGTAAGTAATATCGCACCGGTATGCTTTGATCCTTTGGGGAGAGTGGGGTTGGTATTTATCGATGCAGTCTACGGTAAGATAAAGAAATTCAAAGATCGGCCCTACCCATTCACTATCCCGTCTGGCCAGGTAGTCGTTTACCGTAACAATGTGGACACCCTGACCGGATAGTCCGTTGAGGTATGCTGGCAAGGTAGCCACCAGGGTCTTACCTTCTCCTGTGGCCATTTCCGCGATCTTGCCGTCGTGTAAGACCATACCTCCGATGAGCTGCACGTCGTAATGGACCATATTCCAGGTAACGTCGCCACCGGCAGCCTGCCAGGAATTTTTCCAGCGGGCTTTTTCACCGTCAATCAGGATATAGGATTTGGCAGCGGCAAGATCACGGTCGTGATCGGTAGCGGTAACTTCCAGGAATTCATTGTTTGTAAATCGCCGGGCTGTCTCTTTTACCACTGCAAATGCTTCAGGTAATATTTCCTGCAAGATGGCTTCCAGATGCTTGTTTTTCTCCAGTTGCATCTGGTCAAGCTGATTGTAAAGATCTTCTTTAATCAATTGATCTTCTTCCTCTTCAGCCTGTTCATGCAAAACCTCAATGTCATGCTGGATACCTTCCAGGTGTTCATTGATGCGGGCTCTAAATTCAAGCGTTTTATTTCTTAATGCATCGTTCGTAAGCGATTGCATTTCATCCTCGAGAGCATTGATTTCTTCTACGATGGGCAGGTATTTGTTGACATCGCGCTCATACTTGGTGCCGAAAACCTTTTTTAGGGCATTGGTGAGAAAATTACTCATGTGTTAGAATCTAATGATTTGATTGATAGTTGTCTCTGCCTCACAGATTGTTCCAACCTCTTCGGAACTGCCTTTTTAATGCCATAATGTCAATCCATGCAGAAACGGATACACAAACTGTCATATTGCCAGTTTTTCCGTGCGAAGATACAATCTTTTGAATCCATCCTGACTCAAATAAGGCCAGCACTATCCGTAACGATGGTACCAGTCCGGGATAGCGTATACAAATCTGATTATTACCACCTAACCAACGAAAAATCGCCTCTTCCGGTTTCTCCAAATCCAGAATTCCGGTTCATGCAAGAAGCATATTAGTTTCTTAGATCTTTCCCCCAATTCAATTTTTCCCGGATGGTTTCCAGAATACTGTCCTCTGCCAACTTGATCAAATGCATTTCAAAAGGAGCCTTCCGGATGGAAATGTGGTGGTCGGAAGTAATGGGTTCAAACCGGGAATCCAGGGTGCACAGGAAATTCTCAGTGCGACCTTCAACCTCGAAGGTTATGGTTACATTATCCGGTACTACGATGGGTCGTGCGGTAAGATTATGCGGGGCAACCGGGGTAATTACAAACGAATTGGAGTCCGGTAATATGATCGGTCCGCCGCAACTCAAGGAGTATCCGGTGGATCCGGTCGGTGTAGCAACGATCAGGCCATCTGCCCAGTAGGTGTTAAGATATTCTCCATCCAGGAAAGTCCGGATCATGATCATGCTTGAATTGTCACGTTTCGTGATGGTGAAATCATTGAGTGCAAACTGGGTATCTCCGAAAATTGGCTTATTGCATTCAAGGCCCAATAAACTCCTGGATTCTACGGTATACTTGTTGTCATTTAGCGATGGTATGATCCTGGATACTTCGTGTTTATCCATGGTTGCCAAAAACCCCAGCCGTCCTAAATTGATACCCAATATTGGCACTCCTGCGTCGCGGATGAATGTAGCTGCCTTCAGGATCGTTCCATCCCCACCCAGCGAGAACAACATATCCAGCTCTTGCTTTTTCAGTTCCCGGTGATTCCTGATTACCCGCAGCGACACTGCTTCAGGAATGACGGGCTCAATTTTTTTCATCAGGTCTCCATACACGTAGATGGAGCCATCCAAAGCCTGAATGGTTTGAATGATCTGCCGGATGACAGGAATATCCTCCGGATGCAGGGTTTGACCAAAAAGGATAACTTTCATTTACAGGCGCACATTAAAATGTAAATATACCCCATACTCATCTAAATGATTCCTGCTGAGTTCAACCGTATAAACAAAGTTATTGTAGACCAGCATATCCAATCCGAGAGTTTGCCCGAACAGCCATTGATTGGTGAGTGGGTTATTATCCGCAAATAATGGATCCTGGACATATCCCGTATCAAAACCTCCGGTGACATACAGGCGAAATGGCATTTCCTTCATCGACTTCAATGGAACCCAACGAGCAATATCTACATCACGGTTATAGATCATCCACTTCAGTTTATTTTTCCAAAGAAGAAAAGCTTTACCGTCAATCACATAATATTCATATCCGCGAACGAAATCATTGTCGTAACCAAGAGCCCTATACTGATAATAGTTCAACTGAGATTTATCGGTAGCCAATTGGCCGACTGCATAGGTTCCTAAACTGAAGTAAGGTGAAAAGCGAAAGAAGCGGTCGCCCTCTGCGCGAAAAACCCAATTGTGGATATCATCTCCGGGTAACAACCCCTGCCGACGTATTTTAGTTTTAAGGGCGAAACCATCTTGCGGATAGATTCGCAAATCGTGTTCATCGTATTCAAATTCGTATTCGAGGACGTGAAACTGCAGGTTGGTTCTGCCTCGTCCGAAATATTCGGCATTAAGTTGATCCGCCACGGAAGCTGCTACACTATTGCGGTGATGTTCTATTCGAAAAATATGTGTTGCAAAGATGTTTGGACGATACTTCAAACCGACTTTAGCCCGAAATCGCTGGAACAAAATTTCATCGTCATTCCGGTGAAAGACCAGTTTATTGTTCAGTGACTGGAAAGCCAGTTCCCGGTTTTGGGCATATAAAAGGTTGCCTTCCAATCCGAGCGTGAGTCCATGATTGATGTAAGGGTATAAATAGTTGACTTCATATTTTTGGGTATAACCAAACTGGATGGTAGTCTTTAGTTCATCGGCATTTCCGCTGAAATTCCGGTACTTTAGTCGCACTCCAAGGTTTATGCGGTTTAACGCCCGGTTTTGTTCAACCCACCATACGTTGAAGTTCCGGTCAGCCAATTCAAATATGGGAGCTGGAAAAATATACCAGGCTTCCCGTACTTCAATCTCAATAACAACCCGGTTTTTTTGCGTATTCCAGTCAATGATATTAATCGAAACATAATTAAACAATTGGGTATTGAGCAGATTACGCTCACTTTGAGGGATTGCTTCGGCCAGTTCGATGATCGGTAAGGTATCCTTCTCTGCGAAAGTCAGTTCCCGGTTGATGATGTAGTTCTTGGTCTTTTTATTGCCGATGATGAGGATATCATCAATGACTACATTGGTACTTTGCCCGATTACATACCCAACATATAGAAAAGCGATGGAGAAAAAGAGAAGACGACTAGACATTGAGGTAATGCATTAGCGCATCATACCGTTCTTGCAGAATATCCGAATAGGCGGTTTCTTCATACACCGCGCGTATGTTGTAATCCATGCGCTCCAGTGTATCGTTGATTTCTTTGATTTGCATTTTGTCGATCTTGATGGTCAGGATCATTTCTTCAGGGGTTGGGCTCCTGGAAACAAAAGCACATAAGATCTTCCCGCCTTCCGATTCGATGACCCGGGCAATGGTCGTCAATTCATAATCGCGTCGGTTCATTTCCAATACGAGAATACTACCCGGATCCGCGTAAGCAAAACTTTTGGTATAATAATCAACGATTTCTTCCTGCAATAAACTTCCGATGTATTGGTCCTTTTCATCCAGGACAGGTAGTACGGTCACTTGCTTTTCTGCAAATAATCCCATGATCTTGAACAAGTGATCGGTCTGGTGAAGTAGTGGCCTGTTTTCTACATTAACCAGGGCTTTTACCTCGACTTCCAGAGAATTGTTGAGTAAGTCTTCTTCGGATATCATTCCCAGATAACTATCGTCGTGCAGCACCGGCAGATGCTTGACATATTGATCATTCATCGACAGCAGAGCTGTCCTGGCTGTCTCCTGGTACTGGACACCGACAAAACTTTTCGCAAGTAATTCTCCAGCGATCATTGCCTCAATTTACGTGTTTCCATGGCAAACTCCTCTTCCGTTATCAATCCTTTTTCGCGCAATTCCTTCAATTTATTGAGTTGACTTAAGAGAAGATCGTCTTCCAATAAGTTGCCTGGCTCTTCTGTTTGTGGCGTTTCCGAATCCTGTTTTTGCTCCGTAAACGGATTAATGGTGAATCCACTGTTTTCAAAGGCTTCAAACTCCGGCTGGATACGCACATAGGCAAGATCGTCGTGCGTTTTGATTTTTTGCAGATCCTTGAATCCTAATTGTACGGCCTTGGACAAATGATTATAGGCTTTTTCCTTTTCTTCATTCAGGGAATAGGCACACGCAATATTGAAATGCGTTGCAATATCATTGGGGTCGATTTCCAGTGCTTGTCTGAAATCTTCAATAGCGCCATCAATGTCGAAATCTTTGTATTTCTTGACTCCGGTGGTTTTAAATGGGTTGGGCTTACGCTGCATCACCGGGTTCGGTTGATCAAAGGTTCTCCGGTAAGGTCCGTCCGACCGGCGGTAGTCGCGATTTCGCTGATCGCGGCGGCGGTAATCGCGGCGACGATCCCAGTTAGGTCCCTGTTGACCGGCTTCATTGTTATTGTATCGACGATCGAATTCTTCATCCGACATCATTAATAATACTACGGCATTAATAAAGCCAAAGACTATTGCCATAGGTAATTTGAAAAAAATCAACAAACCTATAAATAGAAATGCCATAGCAGGCTTACGCAGGTAAAGCTGATGCAGTCCCATCCAGCCCAAAACCAAAGAGATAAATGCTGCAGTATTTTTATCACGCCTGGCCATACTCTATCAATCGTATCTTTAAATAAAAAGTTTACAGGTCAAAACAGCAATGTCGTCTGGAAAATTCTGCTCATGATTGAATGATTCCATTTCCGCCATCAGGGATCGATTTAAATCAGAGGCATGCATTTTCTGATGTTTCTTGAGAAATGATTTGATTTGAAGTTCATCAAAATACTGACCATTTTCATTTTTCAAATCCGTTAAGCCATCTGTAAACAATACCAATGTGGTTTCATCCGTGAGGTGAACCGTTCCTTCATCGATCTGATTCAATTGATCAAAAGCACCAATGATGGTACAACCTTCCTTCAGCAGGGTGATTTGATCTCCCATGGCGCACAATGGCGGCGTGTGTCCGGCATTGATGTATCGCAAGGTCTTTTGTTCCAGATCAATGTAGGCAATGAAAAAAGTTAAGAACTTATCACTGCGGGTAATTAAATAGACATTTTCATTTAATTTCTTGACCAAATCAGTCAAATTTTCCGCTGTAGAGGTCAGATTCCGCAAATTTGCCTGAAAATTAGCCATCAACAAGGCTGCAGCAACTCCTTTTCCCGATATGTCCGCGATGCAGATTACAAACCGGTTTGGATTAATCGGAATGTAGTCAAAATAATCGCCCCCTACATTGTAATGCGGCTTGTAGATGCTGGCTAATTCATAGAGTGACGATTTCGGGAAAGAACTTGGAATAAGCATGTTTTGTACTTCACTGGCCAGCTCGATCTCCCGTTTCAACCGCTCCTGTTCCAATTGCTGCTTGAAAAGCCGTTTGTTTTCAATGGCTACCGCAACCACATTCGTAATGGTTGTGATGAACTGAATTTTGGAGTAGATGTCTTCATTATCACCGCATTCGCCTATCAGTGCATAGGCAATCGGCAAACTTTTATGGAAAACCGGAATAACTACGTCAAATTCTCTCAGATAGCTCTCATCGGAATCGGTCACTTTATGCAACCGTTGGAAAACCAATAATTCCGGGCCAATGTTCTTCTCATAGATATCGGCGGAAGCATTGATGCTGCTTACACACTCCCATTCTTCTTCATTCTTGACAATCAACGCCATCTTTTTCACCCCCATTTCCCAATTGAGAAAGGACTTATACATGTTGTACAAGCCGGCGGCACTGACATTATCGTTTATGGCCTGGGTGATTGTCAACAGACTTTTGATCTGTAATTGCTTCAGGTGAAGTTCTTTCTCCAGTCGTTGTTTCTCCAGTAGCTGACTTTTCATTACATAGGTCATGTGCAATACTAAAATAGGCTTAATTCCAGGAAATCATGATTAGATCATAGGTCTTTTGTCCTGGTGAACAAGGTGACCTGCCTTTTTTTGTTTATACTTACTTCTAATGTCTGATTGGTACATCATATTGTCTCTTTTTCCCGGTCTATTCATAGCGTTCTTATTTTACCTCTATGTGGATCGCTATGAAAAAGAGCCGACAGGTCCGGTTATCCTTAGCTTTATGCTGGGAATGGTGGCTTCTGCAATTACTTATCTGCTGGAAGAATACCTTTCCAACATGTTTCCTCAGGTTCAGACAAAACTCTGGTCCGCCTTTGTTTTTGCGTTGTTGGGGGTGAGTTTTGTGGAAGAAGTCACAAAGATCATGGTTTTTTGGGCGTATCCGAAACGAATTGAAGCTTTTAATGAGCCACTCGACGGAATAATTTACTTTGTCATCATAGCGATGGGTTTTGCTACGGTTGAGAACATCCTGTATGGAGCCATCTATGGGTTGGAAACCATATTAATCCGAAGCATAACTGCCGTTCCCGCCCATGGTATCTTTGGTGTTATGATCGGCTATGCCTTTGGAATGCAGAAATTTTCACACCTGGATCGCAAGCAAGCACTTTATATCATCGGGTATGCCATTCTGCTTCATGGCGTCTACGATTTTTTCATAATTCAGAATACTTCAGATTATTTATTGATCGGAGCCTTATTTGCATTGGGTTTTGGCATCTGGATATCTTTGCGATACATCCGTCGCGCACAGGACTTATCGCCGTTTAAGAATCCTTCAGCTTAGGATTATTTTGGTGGCGGATTGCGTCCCGTTTGGTTTTTTTGTCCAGACTCTTTTCCAGTGCGCTGGTTAAATCTACTTCACACTGATTGGCCAGACATAGCAGGACGAAGAGGACATCTGCCATTTCTTCAGCAATCATTTCCGGTGCACGGATCGCATCTTCCGAATCTTTAAAGGATTGTTCACCGTAATGGCGTGCCATGACACGAGCCAACTCCCCCATTTCTTCGGTAAGAAGTACCATATTGGTTAAAGGGGGAAAATACGCTATGCCCACGGTTCTTATCCAGTTATCAATGGATTTTTGAGCTTCCTCGATGGTCATTATTCTCGATTTTTACTGTCTATGATCAGCGTAACTGGGCCATCATTGATCAGAGCAACCTCCATATCTGCTGCAAAGGTGCCTGTCTCAACGTTCAGACCAGACAGTTCTCTGAGCTGATCAATGAAATAAGTGTAAAGCGGTATGGCGTGATCATGTTTCGCTGCACGGATATATGATGGGCGATTCCCTTTTTTTGTGCTGCCATGTAAGGTAAATTGTGATACGACCAGTAATTCTCCACGAATGTCCAAGACTGAGCGATTCATTACACCATCCGCATCATTAAAGATGCGCAACTGGGTAACCTTCCGCACCAGCCAGTCGGCATCGGGTTTCTCATCTTCGTGTTCTATCCCCAGCAGGAGAAGTATTCCATTGCTTATTTTGGCCGTGACCTGGCCGGCTATGGTTACAGATGCCTGGCTGACTCTTTGGGCAACGATGCGCATATGAAAGTTATTAACATTACATGTATATATTATTTGTAAATATATAGTTCTTAAGAGGTAAAAAATTAACGAATTATTGCATTAATGTGGATAAGAAACACTCAAACTAACAGCTGGTAACGAAAGCCTATTCATAATATATTTTAATGTAATATATATACAAGTTATTCGTGGTTAATGCAGTCTAAATTCATTGAATTTCAGAAGATATAGACGTTGTAAGCATTGAAAATTTTCAACAATAAAGTTGTTCACACTGATAGTTAATTGTGTTAAATTGTTTAAAATCAATAATTTATACTAGTAGAAATTGTTTATAAAAATAAGTTTTCCAAATAAAGCGTAGTTCTGATAAAAGTTATCCACAAATTCACAGCAGTAATAATAATAGGGATTCCCCTATTTTTTAAAATGTATGTTTATTATCACTAGGTATTGTGTATAACTTTGCCTGCAAAATAGAAATACATGCGGTATCCAAAATCAGTACACTATTGGTTACTGGCAGGCCTGGTGATGATCTTCTTTCAGGTAGTTTTGGGTGGGATCACCCGGTTGACTGGTTCTGGATTATCCATTACCAAATGGGATATTGTTACCGGCAGCTTACCGCCGATGGGAGATGTGCAATGGCAGGAAGCTTTTGATTTGTACAAAGCAACTCCTCAGTATCAAAAGATAAACCAGGGTATGGAATTATCCCAGTTCAAGTTTATCTTTTTCTGGGAGTATTTCCACCGGCTTTGGGCCCGGCTCATGGGTTTTGTATTTCTCCTTCCTTTGTTTTATTTTTTGATCCGAGGGTACATTGACCGACCATTGATGATCCGTTTGATTGTCGTATTTCTTTTGGCAGCGTTGGTGGCAAGTCTGGGTTGGATCATGGTAGCGAGTGGATTAATAGATCGACCCTGGGTCAATGCCTATAATCTTACCATTCATCTCAGTGTCGCTTTATTGTTATTTGCTTACCTGGCCTGGACTTATTGGTGGGCATTGCGTCGTGGTGATCAGAATTACATCCTAATTTCTCCCGCTGGGAAATGGTTGACCTTTATACTTATCCTATTGAGTGCACAATTGATCCTGGGTGGTATGATGTCTGGTATGAAAGCCGGCTTATTATACCCAACCTGGCCAGATATGGGAGGATCTTTTATTCCAAAGGAATTGATGCAGGGGTCAAACTGGCAATGGAGCCATTTTACCCAATACGACGATCATGCATTTATGGGTAGCCTGGTCCAATGGCTGCACCGCGGTGTTGCTTATTTACTGGTTTTGTCATTGATCCTTTTTTGGTTTAAATCTGGACTAAGTGCTTCATTGGTCAGGAGGGATTTATTGCGCAGCGGATTTTTAGTCCTATTGCAGGTCACTTTAGGAATCTTCACTGTCATTCACTGCGTAGGTTACATTCCATTGTGGTTAGGTGTAGCCCACCAGTCCGTTGCATTATTGCTTCTGCTTTCACTTCTTCATAATCGATTCCGTATCCGGACAGATAATACTGTTTAATCGGTATATTTGGACCGCAATCATTGCAGCATGGAATATCCGGTAAAAGAAGAGCAAAGGTTTCAGTACATCGAAACGGGAAGTGGTGACAAGCCACTAATGTTGTTGCATGGTCTGTTTGGGGCATTGAGTAATTTCAAAGAATTGATTGAATACTTTGGGCCCCGGATGAACGTAGTGGTACCCATTTTACCCATTTTCGAATTGCCGCTAAGAAAAGATGCTTTAACCTGGTTGGTTCAGTATGTGAACGAATTTGTGGAATACAAAGGTTATTCCCAGGTTCATGTGTTAGGTAATTCGTTGGGTGGTCACATCGCTTTACTCTTTGCATTGAATAACCCGGATAAAATCGCTTCTGTAACATTGACAGGTAGTTCCGGGCTTTTTGAAAGCGCAATGGGTACGAGTTTTCCGCAGCGGAACAATTACGAATACATCAAAAAGAAGACAGAGGATACTTTTTATGATCCTAATACGGCTACTCAGGAATTGGTTGATGAAGTATTTGGTATCGTCAAAGACCGCAACCGTGCAATTCGGATAATAGCGACCGCTAAATCGGCGATTCGACATAATCTGGGCGATAATTTACATGAGATTAAAGCGCCTACCCTGCTTATCTGGGGCCAGCAGGATAAGGTTACTCCACCGTTTGTAGGAGAAAAATTTCATGAACTAATTGGCTCCTCACAATTATTCTTCCTGGATAAATGTGGACATGCACCAATGATGGAACAACCTCAGGAGTTTAATGAATTGTTGATTACTTTTCTAAAGGACCTGTCTTGAATTAAGATTTAAGCTTATCTATAGATTCCATATAATTAGATACTTATCCCAAAATAATCTACAAAATCAATAAATAGGTTGAACAAAAAAGGCTGTCGGAATTCGACAGCCTCATCATGTTTCAGTTTGCAGAGTGATTGCTTATTATGGTTTGATCACTTTGCTATTTTTAGCCTTTTGCATCAGGTTTTCACCACGTGGGAATTGCCGTTTGAATACTTCAAAACGGGTTTCCGGAGCCTGTGGAGGATAATTGTTATTGCTGGTATCGGTATCTGCTGTTTCCAGGAACGGATCCAGGGTGACTTTAGCAATCTCCTTGGTAGTGCGAATGACTTTAGAAACTTCATTATCCGGTTGTTTCAGCCAGATTTCTGCCGGATAGCGCATCACTTCGGAGCTACCATCGGTGTATTCGATTTGAATGATGACCGGCATGATCAGACCACCTATCTTATCAAAGGTGATTTCGTAAAAGTTGTCTTTGCTATTCATGGCGGTTTTCTCATCGTCAGACATGTTTTGTGTCCGCCGTTCGTAAGCATTCATGTCCTGATCAGTAACTTCAAACTCATTGTAGCGTGAATAGAAGTCACGAATGCTCGTATCGATATCTGCGTAATACTGTTTGATCGATTCAGCATTGCGAATCTCACTGATATTTTTGGGCTTTTCAGCGGCATCTTTGCGAGCATTATCGCTTGCCAGCATTGGATCTGCCGGATTGACATTGCCTTTACGTACAGATTTAATAGCCATATCGCAGTGATCAGTCGTATAGAACCAACCGCGCCAGAACCAGTCCAAGTCAACGGAAGAGGCATCTTCCATGGTCCGGAAGAAGTCAGCCGGAGTAGGTGATTTGAATTTCCAGCGATTGGCATACATTTTAAATGCATAATCAAATAATTCACGACCCATGATGGTTTCACGAAGTATGTTCAGACCGGTAGCTGGCTTAGCATACGCATTAGAACCAAAATTGAATAATGATTCGGAGTTTGACATGATCGGAGTTAAGTACTTTTTATCGCCGGACATATAGTCGGTAATCATGTTTGCAGGTCCTCTGCGTGCCGGATAATTTTTCTCCCATTGTACTTCGGTAAGATATTGTACAAATGTGTTGATCCCTTCGTCCATCCAGGTCCATTGCCGTTCGTCTGAATTGACAATCATTGGAAACCAGTTGTGGCCTATTTCATGGATGATAACACCGATATGTCCATATTTTGCTCGGTCACTGTAGGTACCGTCTTCTTCACAACGACCATTATTAAATGCGATCATTGGGTATTCCATTCCCATCGAACCGTCTACGGACCAGGCAGTAGGATAAGGATAATCGAAGGTGTAATGCGAATACCATTTGATGGTGTGACCTACTGCTTTTGTTGAATATTTACTCCACAGGCAATAACCTTCTTTAACGTACATGGATTGGGCCATGACCACACGTCCATCACTCATTTTAACGCCCATGGCGTCCCAGATGAATTTACGTGACGTTGCAAATGCAAAATCCCGGACATTTTCTGCCGTAAAGGTCCAGGTCTTGGTATCCTTATCGTGTGCTTTCTCTTTCTCTACTGCTTCATCAAGTGTGGAGATCATAACAGGTTGTACAAACTCTCGATGAGCTTGATCCCAGCGATTCATTTGTTCCTTGGAAAGAACAGCTTTCGCATTTTGTAAGGTGCCGGTAGCGCCGATAAGATGATCGGAAGGGACGGTGATGTTTACTTTAAAGTTTCCGAAAGTTAGGGTAAATTCACCGCGACCGAGGAATTGTTTATTCTGCCAGCCGTCCACGTCATTATACACACACATACGGGGATAAAACTGGGCGATGCAATACACGTTGTTGCCATCGGTAAAGTGCTCATATCCAGAACGTCCACCGATTTCACGGGTATTGTTGACATTATACCACCACTTCACTTTAAAAATATAGGTTTCACCTGGTTTTAACGGCATGGGAATATCGACGCGCATCATGGTATTATTGATGGTATAGGGTAATGCTTTGTCGGTATTGTCTTTGACGTATTCGATATTAAATCCGCCATCAAAGTCAGGCTGCATCCGGTTTAGTTGGTCGGTGGACATTCTGTCCGATAACTTAGCGGAGGATATTTTATACGTGTCTGAATTCTTTGCCCGTACATTTTGATCGAGTTGCAACCAAAGGTATTCCAGTACGTCCGGTGAATTGTTGTGATAGGTGATAACTTCATCGCCACTGATGCGCTGATTATCATCGTCCAGGGCGACATTAATTACATAATCTGCTTGCTGTTGCCAGTATTGTGGCCCAGGTGCACCGGATGCAGTACGATATCCATTTGGAGTAGGCAGCTCAGTACCCAGTTGGCGAAATGGATCGTGTGATGAGTTATCCTGAGACCAACCCCAGACAGAGGAAAGCAACGCCAATCCAATGACTGCAAATTTTTTCATCATAAATGTTTTTTGAAAGAAATGAATAAATGTTTTGGATTTGAAATGCAAGATCAAATGAGATTTGATCTTCTCGCGATGGTCTTATTTAAAGATGTCTTCACGAAAGGTAAACTTACATAAAAACATAACGATTGGAAAGTATTCCTATTCAACAGTTTGGAGGATACGGATGGGTTGATTAAGATTCCTGGTTTACATGGATGGACTAAGAGGTTCCACGTGGAACATCAGGAATTGTGCGCATCAAAGAACCAATTAATGAATTGGGAATAATCATTGGGTAGATTAACAGATAGGTCTTTAGCATGGGCCTTGATGGCTAATCTTTCCGGTATGTGAACCTGGATATCCAATGCTTCGTATGCAGAGAGAAATTTTGACGGATGTGCAGTCTCGAGTACGATTAAAGGATTAATGGGATGGTTTTCTTCTAGATACGATTCAGCGGCCAGTAAACCAACAGCGCCGTGAGGGTCCAATAGATATTGGTATTGGTTATAAATGCGCTGAATTGCTTCTATTGTTTGTGGATCTGTAAATGCATAACCTGAAATCATTTGTCGAACATTGTTCCACGTGGAACCAAAAAGACTTTCCAAACGCCGGAAATTGGATGGATTGCCCACGTCCATGGCGTTGGATAAAGTCTCAACCGATGGCTTAGGGACGAAAATGCCATCTCTCAAATAATTAGGTACGATGTCATTAAGATTTGTAGCGGCAACAAAGTGAGCTATAGGTAATCCCATCCGGTGTGCCAAAACCCCAGCCACCAAATTTCCAAAGTTTCCGGAAGGAACCACAAATACTGGAGGTTCTGCGGATTCCAATTGGCGATAGGCCTCGAAATAATAAAAGGATTGGGGAATCAACCGGCTAAGATTGATGCTGTTGGCTGAACTCATGCGGTAGCTCTTGACCATTTCCGGATCAACCAAAGCTTTTTTAACGATAGCCTGACAATCATCAAAGGTCCCTTCGATGGCTACTGCATGAATGTTCTCTCCCAATGTGGTAATCTGCTTTTGCTGGAGTGGGCTGATCTTTCCTTTGGGAAACAATACAGTTACTTCAATACCAGGGACTCTAAAGAAACCGTCTGCCACCGCACCTCCGGTATCACCGGACGTTGCTACCAGGATATGCAATGGACGATTCTGATTGGCATTAATTTGGCCCAGAATTCTTGCCATAAAGCGGGCTCCAAAATCTTTAAAAGCCAGGGTTGGTCCGTGGAATAACTCAAGAATGGAAATGGAATCATTCAGGCTTACAACCGGGGCAGGAAAATTAAAGGCATCAACGCAGATCGCAGCCAGGGTCGCTGACGGTAATTCCGGGAAATAAAGGCTGCTGATGTCAAATGCAATTTCCGGTAATTCTCGTTGCCCCAAACCTGCCAACCAACCGGGTTTAAGCGAGGGAATCTGCACAGGCATAAACAGGCCGCCATCAGGTGCAAGACCTAACTGAATGGCTTCAAGAATCGGATAAGTCTTACCGTGAATGGCATTGGTGCTGTAACAAAGCATTATGGTATTATTTGTACTCCCTGCGTGTTTATTTTTCCGGAGAAGACATCTACAGCAATTCCGTGAGCGCCATAGACATCACCCATCCGTTCTGCGATGCTTTGTGCATGAGTCTCACCCCGGCAAAAAGCAAATATCGATGGACCACTGCCGGATATGCTGCAACCTAACGCACCCAGTTTTTCAGCGATGGATTTGACCGTAAAAAAATGAGGAATCTGGCGAGCACGCTGTGGCTCGATAACCACATCAATAACCGAACGATGAATTCTCTCGTAGTCTTCGGTATACAATCCAACGATAAAACTTCCTAAATGTCCGGATTGAATGATAAGATCTTTCAATGGAACAGTGGGTGCCAGAATGCTTCTGGCTTCCTTGGTCAATATTTCAATCTGAGGATGGATAACCGCTATGGTCAGATCTTCAGGTACCGGCAGATGCATTACGTCCAGCGACTGATTATCACGGATCAGGACAATGCCTCCAAAAAGTGAAGGGGCAACATTGTCGGCATGGTAAGCACCATCTGCCTGCTGCTCTCCCTGAACGGCGAAAGGCAACAAATCATGCTTTGACCATTGACCACCCAATAATTGACTGACTGCAAAAACAGCACCGACTGCACTTGCAGCACTGGATCCCAAACCACTGCCAAACGGCATTTTCTTATGGATTTCGAGATCAATACCCGGTCCGGAGTAATTGATGGATTTTAAAAATTGCTGAGCAGCAAACCCGGCTGTGTTTGATTCAATATCCCGGGGTAACCGACCCTCGTCCCCAGTAATTGATGCTATTCTTAGTTGGTGGGTTTCGGAATTGAAGCGGGCAATGATCTCGTCTCCGGGAGCTTCCATTGCCAGTCCCAAAATATCAAATCCACAAGCCAGATTGGCTACGGAAGCCGGGGCAAAAACCTTTACTGAATCTATCACAAATATTTGATTATCAATTAATTATCTGCTAAATATGAACCAATTTTGATGATTTCGGCAAAGACACCGGCAGCAGTAACCTCGGCACCTGCTCCAGGCCCTTTTACCACCAGGGGTCGATCAGCGTAGCGTTTGGTGGTAAATACAATCATGTTATCGCTGCCATCCAGCGTATAAAACGGATTATCCGGACCAACACTGGTTAAAGCAATGGATCCAAGTCCTTGTTCGATCTTGGCAATTACTCTTAACTTTTCCCGTGTTCCTTCTAATTTGTGCATGCGTTCTTTGTAGACAGCATCCAGAGCACCTAGCTCCGTGAAGAATGCAGGAACATCCGGTGCCTTAAAACAAGCATCATTGAGTATATTATCAGCATTTATGTCATTGATTTCCAATGGAATACCAGCTTCCCTGCCTAGGATCACCAATTTGCGTTTAACATCCATCAAACTCAAATCTGTACGGGGGTCGGGCTCGGTAAGTCCTTTCTCAGCCGCCGATGCTACGATTTCACTGAAAGATTTCTCAGGATTAAGGTTGTTGAAGATGTAGGATAATGAACCGGAAAGAACGCCTTCGATCTTCAGGATTTCATCACCACTATGGATCAAATCGCTCAGCGTTGAAATCACTGGCAGCCCTGCTCCAACATTGGTTTCGAAAAAGTAAGCCACCCGTTTCCGGTTTGCCAGATCTTTTAACTCCCGGTACAGGTTGTATTCAGAGGAAGAAGCTATTTTGTTCGGTGTACAGATTGAAATGGAAGCTTCCAAGATTTCCATGTATTTTCTGGGTACTGTATTCGAAGCAGTATTGTCGATGAACACACTGTTCGATAAGTTAGCGCCCTTCATGAAGCTCACAAATCGATCCAGTGAAGTCACTTCGTTAGAGGATTGCAAAGCATCTTTCCAGTTTTCCAGATCAATCCCGTCTTCGGCGAAGAGCATCTTTTTGGAATTGGCTAAACCAACGATGCGAATTTCCAATGATCGGTTTTTCTTTAAAAAAGGTCCCTGATCACGAAGCTGTTTCAACAAGGTACTTCCGATAAGTCCTACCCCCACCATAAACACATGTAAAACTTTGGTGTCGGATAAGAAGAAAGCTTCGTGGAGGACATTCAGAGTCTTTGCCTCGTTGGAAGCATTGACCACCACCGAGATATTCAATTCGGATGAACCCTGGGCGATGGCGATGACATTAATACCATTTTTACCCAGTGCCTGAAACAACCGGCCAGCAATACCCGGACGATAACGCATATTTTCGCCGATGATTGCTACCACTGAAAGGTCGTATTCGACTTTAACCTGTTCGATGGTACCCTTTTCTATCTCCCGCTCAAAAGCAGCCTCTACACAGTCTTTCGCCTGTTTCGCTACTTTAGGATTGACCGCAAAACTGATAGAATGCTCGGAAGATCCCTGGGTGATCAGGATGACGTTAATGTGTTGCGCAGCCAAAGCTGAAAACAACCGCGCAGCAGAACCAATCACTCCAAACAATCCGCTTCCCTGAAGAGTCAGTAAGGCAATCTCAGAAATGGATGAAATCCCTTTCACCGCGGGACCTTTAGGATCATGGCGGTCATCGATCCGGGAACCGATAAAATCCGGATTAAACGTATTCTTGATATAAATCGGGATCTGCTTGGACAGAGCTGGTTGAATGGTGGGTGGATAGATCACTTTAGCCCCGAAATGGGACATTTCCATTGCTTCGGCATAGGATAAGGTGGGTATGGTAAATGCCTTTTTCACTTTACGCGGGTCTGCAGTAAGGACACCGTCAACATCAGTCCAGATGTGTACTTCTCGCGCATCGAGAGCAGCTCCCAGGATTGACGCAGTATAATCCGAACCTCCACGGCCTAACGTAGTTGTTAATCCGCCTTTCGCCGAACTGATAAATCCGGTGACGACCTGAATAGCACTACGGCCTTCGAAATACTTGCGAATCTTCTTATAAGAGAGATCAAAATCAACCAGGGCTGAACCAAAGGACTTGTCTGTTTTGATGACATGACGGGCATCCAGATATTCTGCGGGTATGTTCTCCTGGTTTAAAAAGGCCGCAACGATCTGATTGGAATTACGCTCGCCAAAACTTAATACGTAATCCATTGTCCGGGGTGAGGCTTCCATCACCAGGAAGATACCCTGCATCAAATGGGAGAGGACCTGCATATTTTCTTCCAGCTCCGGGAGAAATGCAGCTTTAGAAGGTTCGGACAGCAAATCATCGACGACCTCAAGATGCCGCTTTCGAAATGCTTCGAATTGCTTGATATACGCTGAATCGCCCTGTGCAGCAAGAGTACTCATGGAGATCAGAAAGTCCGTGACGCCGCCCAGAGCCGAACAAACGACGGCAACAGGTTCCTGATAGGAGGAAATAATCTTTGCGACGTTTCGTATCCGGGAAGCATTGGCTACTGAAGAACCACCAAATTTGATTACGATCATTGGATTCCGTTCAAAAAACAGGCGCTAAAGATAGGGTATTATTAATGATTCTGCTAGATCCTTAAGAGATTACGAATTGAAGGAGGTAAGAATAGCTGTTAATCAGGAAATACATTCAGGTAATGATTTTCCCGGGCACGCATTTTTTCCTTTAAAGCACTGGTTTTGTCGCCGTATCCGCATAGATGCAGAACACCATGAATCATCACCCGTCGGAGCTCCTGGATAAAGGAGACTTGCAGCTGAATGGCATTTTCTCTTATCCGGTCAATACTCAGATATAATTCGGCGTGAATGGGATTATCCTGATAAGGAAAAGTAATGATATCCGTCAATGTATCGTGATTCAGGTAGGTGGTGTTTAAGGTGTGGAGGTAATTGTCGGAGCAAAAGACAATGTTCAGATCCTGCAGTTCATACCCTTCATCCCGGATACAGTGGTTAATCCAGGTTTTGGTTTTATTGCGATCCTTAAAATTAAAGGTTATGTCTTCCTGAAAGAAGCGGATAGCCACCGGTTACTTCAATTTAAACTCCAGTTCAACAGTCCGCCCGTTCTCTTTGTAACGCAGCTTGTCGCAAAGATTGCGCATAATAAATACTCCCCGACCACCACAACGCTCGATGTTTTCAGGAAGGGTAGGATCGGGCACCGCTGCCGGATCAAAACCGCATCCCTCGTCACTCACCCAAAAGATCAATGCATCATTACGTCTTCGTTGTTTGATGCAAACGAATTTGCTTTCGTCTTCCATATTGCCGTGGCGGATGGCATTATTCACGGCTTCGGTAAGACTAATAAGTATATTAGGTTGGATATCTGGTGCAACCTGATATTCAGTCAGGATGGATGCCACATATTTTTCAAGCCGAAGTATGTTCTCTGGATTAGATGTTAGTCTAAGCATGGTACTTACTGTTCGTTCTTCAGCAATTTGAGATATTCTTCGATAAGTTGTTTATAATATGGATTTACATCTGGTGAAACGTATTTCAGTTGTTGTATTTCAGACTCACGTTTTTTCAGGTACTCCTGTAAAGAAGGAGGAAGTTCGCGTTTGACCTCTTTACCTGTTTCGGATTTTCTCTTTTCTTCTTCGCCCCGCTGACGTTCTGCTCTTTCTGCTTCAAGCAACTTGGTCAAGATCTCTTGCTGCCGTTTTAGAGTTTCGTTAGATAATTCTTTATTTACCAATTCGGTTTCAACTTTATCTAACTGTTTTATCAGCTCTTCGAGTTCCCGGGATCCCTGCCCGGATTCTTGTTTGGCCTTTTGTACCTCTTCCAGCAACTTCCTGATGGCCGCTTGCTTGGCCGCCATTTTAGCAAATTGTTCGCTGGACATTTGTTGTTTTCCCTGGCCTTGACCTTCCTGCATGGATTGCTTCATCTTTTGCATTTGGTCTTGCAATTGATCACCCGCATCCTGCATTTTATCCGGCAGTTGGATACCAGTTCCGCCCGGATTATCACACATTTGAGAACCTGACATCATGGAGGCCATTTGTTGCTGCATCTGCTGCATGGCTTCACTGAGCATCAGGGCAAGATCATTGACATTGGTCATGATCCGTTGCTGGTTATCGGTAGCGGGACGAACCTGGCGATCTTCCAGGCGTTCAAGTCCGATGGTCATGTTCTCCTTAACCGCCGTGACCTTTTCATTCACGAAGGATTCTATCTGAACGACCCGCTTGCTTAAGGCTTGAAGGCTATCTTCGATCAGTGAGAAGTTATCTTTTAGTTTGTATTGATCTTGAACCAGACCGACGAAGGTTGGCGTATTTGGATCGGTGCTGCCGATTTGATTCATGACGGATTCTTGTTCAAAAGACATGCCGATTAAATTTTCAAGCAATTGTCTTAGTGCAGCCATATCCTCCTGCATCTGCTCCATTTGACCATTTTGCATCTGGCTTTGCATTTGTTCAGCCATTTGCTTCATCTTCTGAGCAGCACTTTTTTGTTTTTTACTGGCTTGTTTGTTTTGTTGTTTCTGGAGATTTTCCTGACTGTCTTTCAGGTCTTGCTGGATGTCATCCCGTTGCTCATCCTGATTTCCCAGGTCTTTTGGTCGTTCCAGTTGTTCATTTTTCTTTTGAATCTCATCCAGTTTTTCTTCGAGTTTATTGAATTCCTGGTTGATCTGTTCTTGTTCGTCCTGCAGTTTTTCTTGATCGGAGGGATCTTGTTTCTGATCCTGCTGATCTTTTTGCTCCTGCTCTTGCTGCTCCTGGTTCTGTTTTTCTTGTTCCTGTTTTAGCGGCTCCTCTTTTTGTT